>Ga0209184_1000237_pt1 | contig 69372 bp, 50 predicted proteins | sample EN8Hudsemesocosm_2_FD_184627 | JGI IMG/M metagenome (GOLD analysis project Ga0209184, IMG submission 184627) | Methane-oxidizing microbial communities from mesocosms in the Hudson Canyon - EN8C Hudson Canyon (SPAdes) (version 2) | ecosystem: Environmental > Aquatic > Marine > Cold seeps | place... | reverse complement strand
AATTAACCTATTGAATATTATATCAAATGTAGAGTTGTTTATTGGCTTGTTTTGAGACTGATTGATCATAAGTAGTTGGTGTTTATTCGAAAAGGTGATCAAAAAGTTTTCACACAGCCTGGGGCACATTGCGCCATAGGGATTTTGATTATTCCATATAAGCATGCATAAGCTTTATTAATATACATGCTTGAATAATAAATACTAAACATCCAAAATTGAACGAGCAATGATCTCTTTCATAATTTCTGATGTACCAGCAAATATACGTGTAACTCTGGAATCAGTATAAATTTTTGAAATCAAATATTCGTCCATGAAACCATTACCACCATGTAACTGAAGGCATTCATCAGCAACCTTACTTAATAACTCGCTTGTATGAAGTTTTGCCATTGAAGCATCTTCAGCAGATAAATTATTAGAATTAAGTTCAGTTACACAGCGATCAACAAAAACCTGAGCAATATCTATTTGAGAACGCATCTCAGCTAGTTTAAAGCGAGTGTTTTGAAATTTTGATAGAGGCTTGCCAAAAACTTTACGTTCGTTTACGTAACTGATCGTTAAATCAATAGCCGTTTGAGCTGTTGCGATGCAACTGCTTGCGGTTATTAGTCTTTCTTCAGCAAGTCCAGACATTAGGTATTTAAAGCCTGCTATAGGATTACCAAGAACATTTTTTTTTGGTACTTTTACATTATCGAAAAATAATTCAGCCGTATCTTGAGATGGCATCCCCATTTTCTTTAACTTATTGCCACGTGAAAACCCTTCCATTCCGCGCTCAACCAGGAACAAGCCCATAGCGTGAGGGTTTTCTTTATCTGTACGTGCAGCAACAATGAATAAGTCACCATTTAGTCCATTAGAAATAAAGGTTTTAGTACCATTGAGTAAATAGTGATCTCCACAGTCAATTGCTGAACTTCTCATTCCAGCTAAGTCACTGCCTGCGTCTGGCTCTGTCATGGCGATGCCTAAGATAGTTTCACCACTAATACAACCAGGTAAAAAACGTGCTTTTTGTTCTTCATTAGCAAACTTACCAATATAAGGACCAACCAAAGCACTATGTAGGTTCATGTAAAATCCAGTCTCTCCAACACGAGCTAACTCTTCTATCATGATCTGTTCAAAACGAAAATCATCTATACCCAAGCCGCCAAATTTTTCGTCAGCCCAAGTGAGTAAGTAGCCATTTTCACCCGCTTTGCGCCATACATTTCTTGGCACAATACCATCTTCGCGCCATTGTTCACTGTTTGGAGCTACTTCTTCTTCTATAAATCGACGGAAAGATTCTCTAAATATATTATGATCTTCTTCAAAACAATTGCGTTTCATCAGTATTCTCCTTTAAAAGTTTTCGTTAGCTTGTGCTTTGGTAATTAAAAGTTGTGGCGGCGTAAAGCGTTCACCATATTTTTCTATTAACACTTGTGCTCTGTTAATAAAGTTATTTAAACCGTAGCTGTTAATGTATTGAAAGGCTCCACCAGTATGTGGAGGAAAGCCAATGCCAAAAACTGAGCCAATGTTGCCATCAAGCACAGAGCGTAATACGTTTTCTTCTAGACATTTTACCGACTCTATGGCTTGTCTAAATAACAAACGTTCTTTAACATCATCGTGGGATATATTGTTTTCTTTCGCAGGAAATACTTCAGCTAATTTAGACCACAACTGTTTTGTACCATCTTTGGCATAGTCGTAATAACCACCACCAAAAGCTTTACCTAAACGTTCATGCTCATTAACCATTTTGCCAACAACTCGCTCGGCAGATGACTCTTCAAGTGCTAAACCTTTTGATTGCATGTACTTTTTATTGGCAGAAAGGATTTCCCAAGCAAGACGTTGGCTCACTTCGTCTTGTTGAGCTAAAGGACCAACAGGCATACCTGCACCGCTGGCCAGGTTTTCAATAACAATGGGAGCTACGCCATCTTCAAGTAATGCAGCGCCTTCATCTAAAAAGGTACTAAAAACTCTTGAGGTATAAAAGCCTCTTGAATCATTTACAACAATAGGAGTTTTCTTAATTTGCAATACAAAATCAAATGCTTTAGCTAAAGTAGAATCGCTCGTATTTTTACCACAGATGATTTCAACAAGCGGCATTTTGTCTACGGGGGAGAAAAAGTGTAAACCGATAAAGTTTTCGCTATTGTTTACGCCTTTTGCTAGTTCAGTAATAGGCAAAGTAGATGTATTTGAGGCAATAACTGCATCACTGTTAACAATGTTTTCAACTTCTTGTGCTACCTGATGCTTTAACTTGACGCTTTCAAATACCGCTTCAATAACTAAATCACAGCCAGATAAATCTTCTGCTTTATCTGTTGCTAATATACGTGAAAGAATTTGCTCTTTTTTATCCGTCGTTAATCGGTTACGACTAACTTGTTTAGTAAGAACTTTATCTGAATAACTTTTACCTTTTTCAGCATTTTCCTGGCTCACGTCTTTTAGTACTACCTCAATGCCTGCACGTGCTGCGCAATAGGCAATTCCAGCGCCCATCATGCCCGCACCTAATACGCCAACTTTTTTCACTTTGTTGCGTTCAAAGTTTTTAGGTCGACTTGCACCAGAATTCAGTTTATTTAAACCAAAAAAGAAAGTACTTATCATGTTCTTAGCAACAGGGCTAAGTACTAAGTTAACAAAGTAGCGAGACTCAATACGTAAAGCAGTATCAAAATCAACTTGTGCACCTTCTACACCTGCCGACATAATTGCTTCAGGGGCTGGCATTAAACCTTTTGTCTTACTGCGCATGATAGAGGGAGCAATAGCGAGCATCTGCACTATTTTAGGATTGCTTGGTGAGCCACCAGGTATCTTGAAACCACGCATATCCCAAGGTTGCTGTGCATTAGGGTTTTCGCTAATCCATGCTTTTGCTTTTTGTATCATTGATTCAGCAGAGTCTGCTACGTCATCAATAAGGGTCATGGCTAAAGCAGCTTCGGCTTTAAATTGCTTACCTTCCGTTAAAATTGGAAAAGCGGTAAGCAAGCCTAACTTTCTAATTAAACGTACTGTGCCACCACCACCAGGTAGTAATCCTAGTTGAACTTCAGGTAAACCAACAATAGCTTTGTTATCAATTGCAATACGGTGATGACAGGCAAGTGCTATTTCATATCCACCACCCAATGCCGCGCCATTAATAGCGGCGACTACAGGCACTTTTAGTGTTTCTAAACGGCGTAATTGTGATTTAACAGTTTCGACTTGTGTGAAGAAGCTTTCTCTGTCCTCTTCTTTTAATGCTAATAGTGAATTCAAATCACCTCCAGCAAAAAAAGTATCTTTAGCTGAGGTAATAATAACGCCTGATAAAGTACCTTCATTAAGGTCTTGCTCTAGGCGTGAAACTGCTAACTCCATCGCTGGGATATAACTATCATCCATGGTGTTAGCCGATTTTCCCTGCATATCCATGGTAATTGTGACAATGTTGTTATCGTCTTTCTCGTAATAAAAATCGTCTTTTGTTGAGTCGGTTGAATGAGTCATTGTTGTTACCTTAATTTGTTTGATGCCTATGGCTTAATAATGTTTAAGCGCTCTTATGCAAATAATTGCGTTAAACACGCTCAATGATGGTTGCGATACCCATACCGCCGCCAATGCATAAAGTGCATAAGGCATATCGAAGGTTACGTCGCTCTAATTCATCTAAAGCAGTACCTAAAATCATGGCACCCGTTGCACCTAATGGATGTCCCATAGCTATTGAGCCACCATTGACGTTTATTTTCTCACTTGGAACAGAAAGTTCTTTTTGAAAACGCATAACAACTGATGCAAAAGCCTCATTTACTTCAAACAAATCAATATCGTCAATTGTTAACCCTGCTAGCATGAGTGCCTTTCGTGCTGCTGGAGCAGGACCTGTAAGCATGATCGTTGGTTCACTTCCAGTAACGGCTGTCGCTACAATTTTTGCTCGTGGCGTTAAGCCTTGCTCTTTACCCGCTTGTTCACTACCGATTAACACTACTGCTGCGCCATCAACAATACCTGATGAATTACCAGCGGTATGAATGTGGTTAATAGTGCTTACTTGTGGATATTGAGATATAGCTGTGCTGTCAAAACCCATTGCGCCAGCTTCGGCAAAGGAAGCTTTTAAGTTACCTAGACCTTCTAATGTCGATTCAGGACGAATAAATTCATCTTTTTCTAATAGAGTAAAGCCATTAATATCTTTTACAGGAACAACAGAGCGATCAAAGTAGCCATTATTTTGTGCGGAAAAGGCTTTCTGTTGTGATGCTAGGGCATATTGGTCAACGTCTTCACGGCTGTAGCCATCTAAGGTGGCAATTAAATCTGCACCAACACCTTGTGGTACAAAACTGGTGTGTAAGTTAGTTGCAGGGTCGGCATACCAAGCACCACCATCAGCGCCCATTGGCACACGTGACATGGATTCAACACCTCCAGCAACAACTAAATCTTCAAAGCCACTTCGAACTTTCATTGCGGCCATATTAATTGCCTCAAGACCTGAAGCACAAAAACGATTAAGTTGAACACCTGCAACAGACTCGTCCCAATCTGCAACCAATACAGCAGTTCTTGCAATATCGGCACCCTGATCACCAATAGGTGTTACGCAGCCTATGGTTATATCATCTACTTTTGAGGTATCTAAATCGAGGCGAGATTGTAATGATTTAAGTAAACCAGCTAGAAGGTTGACAGGTTTTACTTCATGTAGGCTACCGTCTTTTTTACCTTTGCCGCGAGGCGTACGCAGTGCTTCATAAATATAAGCTTCTGTTGTCATATTAGTTCCTAGGTTTATTTTTCAATATTGGTATTGAAAATTTATACAGTTGAAACAACTTTAATTGTTATTTGATACTACAAAATTCTAGGCATTAATAATTACTGGCAAGGCACTGTTAATTGTGAAAATAGCATTAATCAGTTTGCTGGCTTTCATTTATATATTCAGAAATTTTTTGGGAGGTGCAAATTCCCGTCGAAGTGATATGTTTAACTCTTAGAAAATAGTAGCATGCACCAAATAGAATTATGACAATAGAAATTAATGTGGAAATAGGACTGCTGAACATGCCTATTAAACTGAATGCTAGGGATAATAAAGTTAAACCAATAGCAAAGAATTTTCGCCAAAATACTGTTAATTTTATTTGCGATCCGATCTGTTTCTTTGGAGACTTGTATTCTAGTCTTAAGCACGATATTCCAAGCAACATTTGAGCTAACATCATTAATATTACTATTGTTGTCGCGTATTCGGTGATTTTTGCTCCTATTAGAACTGCTATGGCAGATAACAAGGTTAATAAAAAAATGCTATTTGTTGTTGCGTGAATGCTTCTTTTTGAAAAGAAACTTGGAAGTAATCTAACCCTAGATAATATGTATATATCTCGTGAATAACCTAGTATTAAACCATTTATGGAGCTAGCGGCAGCTAATAATATTGTCAGTGTGATTATTGGAATTATCCATTTAGGAAATAGAGTACTAGCAATTACTGTCAATGCTGCTTCAGTATTAGCTAACTCTTGCCAAGGTATGTGGCCAACAATAACGAGAGAAATTGCTGAATAACAAAGCCAAACAGTCAAAAAACTAATAAGAAGAGCTAGGGGGATAGTAATATGTGGTTTTTTAATTTCACCTCCAATTTCAATGATCATTAAAAAACCAGCATATGAAAAGAAAGCAGGAACCGCTGCTATAAATATTTCCGAATAACCGCTGGGGTTAAATGGTGTTAACAATGATGAGTCAAGCGTTGCGAATCCTACAGTAGAAAAAACAACAATTACACTGATGAAAAAAATGACCATAACACTTTGAATGATTAGAGACGCTCTTGTTCCTAAAATATTAATAAACCCTAATAGCAATACTACACATATGGCCGTAGACATTTTATTAAAAGGGATTATTTGAATTGAATATTCAGAAAAACCATGAGCAACTAGAGCAATAGCCAAGGCAGCACTACAGATAATCAACCAACTAACAATAAAACCTAAAAATGGTGATAGCATTTTGCTCGTAATTATAAAGCTAGCACCACTAATAGGGTAAGCATCAGAAATTTGAATTGCAATGACACAAGAAAATGCAGCAATTATCGAAGCTATAGCATAAGAAATAATTACTCCTGGACCTGCGGTAGCTGCAAGCTCTGCGGGTAATAAAAAAATGGATGCACCAATTACAAAGCCTACTAAGGTAATTACCGCTCCCCACAAACCAATACTTCTATTCATTGATTTTCCTTATGAATTAACAAGTAACTTCAGGGTTAAGGTTGCTTTTGAGCAGAGAGCTTATTTATTTTCTTTAGAATAATTGCATGCCTTTTTCTTGTAAGTGGGAAATAAAGTAATAGAGCACCCGCTATTGTGTAGAAAATGCTAGGTAATATCAGAGTTACAAATAATAGACCATTAATCGCAGAGTCATTATTCTCACCATTCACATCATAGCCAAATGCAGCTAATAGATAAAAAGCTAATCCACCACCTACGGCTACATTGCCTTTTGTTATTAAGGAATTAATAGAAAAATAATTTGCGGTACGGTTAACGTGAGTCTTAAAAATATCATAATCAATAACATCACCTAACAGGGCAATAGGTAGCACCATGTTTCCTGCGCTGGCAATACCTAATATAATAAAACCGATAAGCAGTGGCATGAAAGCCTTCTCTCCTGGGGAAAGCAGTAAAAAGAATAAGGGAACGATGGCACTTATAAACCAACAGAATGCCCAGCAACGATGTTTATCAATATATTTAATAAGTTGTACAACAATAAACACACCGATCAAGGCTGATAACGTATAGATACCTAGTAATACTGGCAAACTAGCAGCAAGTTGAAGATAACTGTCAATATATATAGCTAATACTGATAAAGTGATACCTGTGCCAACTCCGCCACAAGCAAATGCAATAGCATACATCCAAAAAGGCTTGTTACTCTTTATTGACTTTAACGTCCCCTTAAAGCTGGATAGCTTTGAAGGTATTGGCGTACCTTGTTTACTTGTTAATAAGGCAATAATTATGAGGATAGCGGCTAAAAATATTAACGCACTACTAACACTACTCATCAATTCTGGAGTGTATTCTGTTGTACCGAAAACAGAGCTTAACGCTAAAGGTGCTAACATGAAAACCAAGCTACCTAAAGCGCCAAACAAAGCTAAAAACCCCGAAATACGGGTTCTCTGCTGGTAATCCCTAGATAACTCCGTGCTCCATGAAAAGTACGGGATTTGTATCATGGTCCAGCCTAAGTATAAAAAGACAGACCAAAGGAAGTAGTAACTTGCTTCTGCGTCAGCAGAGGGATTGAATAATTTATAAGCGGGTAAAATAAGTATTAATAATCCCGCAGCAATCCATGGCTTCCTCATGCCCCAACGACTTTTCGTTTTATCAGATAGGTAGCCAATAAGCGGATCTGATATTGCGTCAAACATTCTGCTGAAAAGTAAAACACTACCTATTGCAACTAAACTAGCTTGTGTGTATTTCGCATAAAAATTAGGTAGCAATACAACTAATGGAAAAAACAGTGCCGATAAAGCAAAGTTTGGCAATGAAAATAATATTAATTGTCGGTTACTTAATTTTTCGCTCATAATTTAACTAGGCTCTATAAATATGCTTATTATCATAACTAATTATAGTACCTGATGCTGAAAGGTTATTTAGTACCATTTAACACCCTTACTTGCTCTTGTGTCATTTTGTTTTTTGGTAAAAGATCTAACTAAAATAACAAAATGTTATTGGAGTAAATGAACGTGCGCCTTGATGATTTCTTCTTTTTTTTCTGTGATAGGGTTTTAAAGAAGGAGCTTACTACAATAATTTTATTGAGTAGCTATAACAAAGTTAATCACAATAATAACTATAAAATCAGATACGAGGAAACGGATATGACACTATGTAATCACATTAAAAGCAAACCTTTGTTTAGTAAAAAGGCAGTAAGTTTGGGAGTTGCAATGGCTTTAAGCCAAGCAGTGTTACCCAATACAGTTTTTGCTGAAGAAACAGCAGAAGAATCAGGAATAGAAGTTATTGTCGTTACTTCACAAAAGCGGGTGCAAAACTTACAAGAAGTTCCAATCAGTGTAACAGCGCTAGGTGAAGATGAACTTAAAGCCATGGGGGCTGATGATTTTGGTAGTTATGCCAATAATATTCCAGGTGTTAACTTTCAAAATCGAGGACCAGGTCGCAATAAAATTGTAGTTCGTGGAATTTCTCCTTCAGTTGGTACAAGTGCTGCAACTGTCGGTGTTTATATTGATGATATGCCAATTGCTGATCAAACAAGTAATCCAGATCTTAAAATGTTTGATATTGACAGAGTAGAGGTGCTTCGTGGTCCTCAAGGAACACTTTATGGTGAAGGCTCGATGGGGGGAACAATCAGAATCATTACCAATCAGCCAGATGTCAGTGACTTCTCTACCCGGTTAGAAGCTACTTATGGTGATATATCCGATGGCGGAAACGAAGTGTCCTTAAATGGTATGGTAAACATCCCATTAATTGAAGATACATTAGGATTACGTGTTGTTGCTTATGGTCGCGATAATGATGGGTGGATCAATAATATTCATCCAACTAATAGTGCTGAAAATATCAATAATGAAGAAACTGATGGCTATAGAGCTTCATTAAAGCTTGTTGCTTCAGACAACCTTAGTATGACCTTAATGGCAATGCACCAAAATACAGATGTTGGTGGTCAAACGGCTGATGGTGGTTTTGAAAATTCTGTCGATTTCTTTTCAGCAACAGGTGTTAGTTCACAGCCATCTTCAGTTTCAAATAATGAAATATCTCAAGCTTTTGCAGAAACAATCAATGATGAGTTTGATCGTTATAACCTAGCAATTGATTATGAATTATCTTTTGCTACCCTAACTTCAGTGTCTTCATACTTTGATAGAACAAGAGCACAAACTACAAATAATCCGCCTATAGCTGCTGGACGTGGCTTACTTGAAGGTCATTTTGATATTGAAGCAGGCACTAAAACCTTTACTCAAGAAATCAGATTAGTTTCAAATAGCAATGATGCCCTACAGTGGACTGTTGGTGCCTTTTATAAAGATAGTGAACGTACTGAAACTCAATTTGATCTGAGTAGTTCAATGATTGATGTAGAAACTTATATTGGTAGTCTACTCATGACAGGTGTAGGTGTAATTACTCCTGGCGCAGATTCATCAATGGTTATAGATACTAAAATTGATGTTAAGCAAATGGCCGTTTTTGCTGATTTCACTTATCAATTTGATGATAAGTGGAGTGCATCAATTGGTGGTCGTTACTTTGAAGAAGAACAAAAATCTGTTGCGAGTTTAGGTGGTAGTGTTGGTTTTTCTGCTAATGCTGTTTTTGGCTTTCCTCCATTGAACGCTTACGGCATACCATTTGATCCTGCGCTTTTAGGTCAAGGTATAGCAATTCCAGTTGATGGTGCTGTTCCAGATGGAATGTATGAACTAGAAGATGATGCATTTAATCCGCGCTTTAATGTTTCTTATACTCCAGATGAAGACACTCTAATTTACGTTACTGCATCTCAAGGTTTTCGCTCTGGTGGTGTAAATGTTTTTGCCCATGCTCAACAACTAGCACCAGCATTAGGTTTAGCTCCACCAATTACCATCAAGCCTTCTTATGAGTCTGATTCTTTATGGAATTATGAAATTGGTTATAAAGGTATGTCAGATGATGCAACCGTTAGATTGAATGCCGCTGCATATTACCAAGATTGGAGTGACGTACAAGTTGCTGAAATGGCTAATGGTGCTTTTGTTATTGTTAATGGTGGTAGTGCTCACTCAATGGGTATTGAAGCAGAGTTAACTATTTTATTAACTGATGACTTGTTAGTTAGCTTAGGCGTTTCGTATGTTGAAGCTGAATTTGATGAAGATTTACAAACAGGAGCATTTGCTAAAGGCGATAGTCTTCCTGATGTACCTAGTTATAATTTCAGTTTAGCAGCAACTTACAACTTTTATTTAACAGATGACTTACCTGGATATTTCCGAGCTGATATCAGTGCGGTAGATGGTAGCTCATTAATCACACCAGCTCTTGATGGCAGTACAGAAGTGGATGGCTATCAAACAGCAAATTTACGTTTAGGGATTGATTCAGATACTTGGTATGCAAGCATCTATATCAATAACTTAACAGATGAAGTCGCAGATCTTGGTGCTGAATTCTCTCGTGGTGGTTATTACCATAATAAACCACGCACAATTGGTTTAACAGTAGGTTATAGTTTCTACTAAATTTTTAAAAGAGAAATATGTAGCTAGTTTTATTTCTCAATTATTTGTGCATTTGCTCGCCTACCTATTCATTTTTGAAATAAATAAGTATGGCGAGTTTTTTTTGTTTTACAGTGCAGCACTTAAGTATTTAGCAAAGTGCTTTAGCAGTAATTTTTCGTGTTGTCAGCTTAATCTTTGCGTAGTTTAGTTTGTTATTCTTTTATTATATTTAAGCTCATAAGCACTGAAATTAATAACACAAGAGGTTCTCCATGTACCCAGATAATAATTCAAATTCTAAAAAACTATATGATCGTGCTTCGAAGGTTTTGCCAGGTGGTAACTCTCGTCAAGCAATATACTACCCTCCTTATCCAATATACGCGCATTCAGGTAAGGGCAGTACTGTAAAGGATGTAGAAGGCGTTGAGCGTCTTGATTTTGTAAATTGTAATTCAGCATCAATATTAGGACATGGAAATCCCCAAGTTATTAAGGCTGTTCAAGCACAAGCTGAAAGATTAATGACAACAGGCATGCCAACGGAAGGTGAAATTCAATTATCTGAAATAATTGTTGATAGGCTTCCTGCTGTTGAAAAAGTGCGTTTTTGTAATTCTGGCTCTGAAGCACTTATGTTTGCAGCTCGTGCTGCTAGAGCTTATACAGGTAAAATAAAAATTGCCTGTCTAGAAGGCGCCTATCACGGTAGTTATGATCATTTTGAAACTAGTTTAAGTCCGATGCCTGACAATTGGGGACCTAATGAAGCGCCAGCAACGGTTCCTGCAACAGAAGGTTTATCACCCTCTGTATTAGAAGAGGTTATTGTTTTACCTGCAAATGATGTTGAAGCTACACGTGCGCTCCTTGAAAAACATGCTGATGAACTTGCTTGTGTCGTCATTGATCCTCTTGTATCTAGAATGGGTTTTTTACCACTCTCCCAAAGTTACTTGAAGATGATAAGAGAAGTAACCAAAAACAATAATATGGCACTAATTTTTGATGAAGTGTTTTCATTTCGATTAGGCTATAACGGTGCTCAAGGTATTTTTGGTATCTCGCCAGATTTAACAACTTTGGGAAAAGTCATTGGTGGTGGATTACCTGTAGGCGCTATTGCTGGTAATAGCGATGTTATGTCAGTTTTCGACCATGCACAGGGTAAAGCTAGAGTTGAGCTTTCAGGTACATTCAGTGGTAACCCTATGTCTATGGCTGCTGGCATTGCGACGATGGAGCAATTAACGCCAGAGGCTTTTGTTCACCTGAATCATATCGGTGAACGTGCACGGGTAGGCATAAGAAAGGCAATTGAAAAAACTGGAATTAAAGCCATTGTAAATGGAATGGGATCTTTAATGTCGGTACTGTTCATCGAAAATAACTACAATAATTATCGAGAGTTTGGGATCAATATGATGACATGTGGAGCCTTAGATACGGGCAAAGCTTTTCACCGATATTTATTAAATCACGGTGTGCTTTGTATTGAACCTGGTGGGTTTATCTTTTCTACAGCAAATACCGAAGAAGAAATTGATCAACTCATTGAAGCCTCTGCTGGTTTTTTTGAATCGTTATCAAGTAATAATTGTTAAAAAAATAGAAATAAAACAAGCTATTATTAAAGTAGCTAGCTTCAAATTTTTATAAACGAAGAGAGAGATGAATGAATAGTGTTATTGAAATTGCAAATTCAGTAAGGTCAGGTGAACGCCTAGCTGTTGATGTTGTTGAACATTTTTTCAATGAAATTAACTTAAAAAATGAAAGTGTTAATGCTTTTGTTTACCTTGATAAATCAGGAGCATTGTCTGCTGCGAAAGTTATTGATGAGCGCGTAGCACAAGGTAAAGATCCAGGTCTACTTGCTGGTGTACCTTTTGGTGTTAAAGATTTACAGCATTGTGCAGGGATGCCATCTACTTATGGGTCAGTTTTTTTTCAAGATGCTGAGCTTTCTCAAAATGATGATGAATTTGTTCGACGTTTAAGAGCAGCAGGAGCAATTCCTGTGGGTATGGTGGCAACCGCTGAATTTGGAATGGATTCGGCTACCAATACAGCTCTATGGGGGGCAACACTGAACCCTTGGAATTTAGAAAGAACTCCCGGTGGTAGTAGTGGTGGTTCATCTGCTGCTGTTTCTTCAGGTATGGTGCCATTTTGTACTGCGGGAGATTCTGCTGGCTCTACACGATCTCCTGCTGGGTTTACTGGCACTGTTGGCATGTTAGCAACACATGGTCGAGTTCCAAATGATGGTGGCTTTGAAGGATTCACAGGTAATGGTGTTATCACTAAAAGTGTAAAAGACTGGGCGCGTTTACTCGATGTAATGACAGGTCCCTATTTAGGTGATAGAGCTTCTTTACCTTTACCTAATGTAAATTATGAATCATCTTGTGATTCTCTGGACGTTGAAGGACTTAAAGTTCTTTGGTCTGATGATTATGGTTATGCGGTTGTCGAAGATGAAGTTGTTCAAGTTGCTCGAAAAGCGGCTGACAAACTAATTGAATCTGCAAAATTGATACCTGTTAATCGTGAATTCTGTCCTCCTAATGCAGTTAAACACTGGATGACCGAATCTTTAGAGCGTGTGAAAGTAGGTTTAGGAATAATGGGGGTATTGCCTGATAAAAGTGAGCACCTTAGTCCAGGTATTCGTAGCTTATTAAAAGAATTTGATGAGTGGGATATTTCTAGAGAAGACGTTTATCAAGCCCATAAATTACTGCCTACAATTGAAAGTTCTGTTGCTGAGCTGTTCAATGATGTTGATATTTTAATTACGCCTACTACTGCTTGTGTTGCTTATGGCGCAGAGCAGTCTATGCCTAAAATTATCGATGGTAAAGATGCTTGCGATACCCGTGCAGAGCCTTTTGGTTTTTTAGCTAATGCCTGTTGGTTACCGTCTATTTCAGTTCCCGCTGGAGTAACCAGCGAAGGTCTACCTGTTGGTTTACAAATCACCTGTAAACGACACCGAGATGATCTAGTACTTAGACTTGCTCGAATATTAGAGTGTACCCAACCTTGGCCTCTGTTAGCTCCGGGGTATTAAACTATAAGTTGATTAATATTCAGCTATCAACAACTAATTAAATGCTAATTACTTAAGTTTTTTATTAAGTGTAGTTAGCGGTAAAAGTATAAGGAAAACATGATGACAACACATTCTAAGCAGCTTACTCATGATGACTACAAGCGTGCAGAGTCTCACATGCCATGGTTTTTATTGGGCATGGGCAAAGTTAAAAATGCACAAGTTCAAGCGAATTGGTGTGCAAGTGGTGATAGTTTTTGGTATGTGAGTCAAAACCATCATGGTTATTCATTTGTTCAGGTTGAAAGCCAAAGTGGAATAAAGTCTGAAGCATTCAATCATGTTGAGTTAGCGCAAGCCTTAACATCTTTATTAGGTAAAGAGTTTGACGCTCACACTTTACCATTTGCTTCTTTCTCTTATGTAAATAATATCAATATAAATGAGAATCAAGCAATTCGTTTTTCAGTAGCTGAACATAATATTGAATTCGACTTTGATAGCAAAACTTGTCGTTTTTTTGAAGCTTCTGCTCCTGTTATTAAACAAGGTGAAACATTATCACCTGATAGCAAGCAAGCAGCCTTTGTTAAAGATTTTAACCTTTGGCTTCGCGATGTTGAAAATGATGTTGAAAAACAATTAACACATGATGGAGTCGAGCATTTTGCCTATGGTTTACAGCCCGAAGGCAATTTAACAAGTATCAATGCCAAACTTGACGGCATAGTGCATGCGGCTGTTGCTTTATGGTCTGCTGATTCAACTAAACTAATTGTTCATCAACTTGATGAAAGAAAAGTCAGAGATTTTAACTTATTACAGAACTCTCCTAAAGATGGCTCTGCTTGGCCTATTCACCATAGCGCCAAAGTATCTGCACCTGGCGATAAAAATGTTGCTTTAGTCGATCATTTTATTATTGAAACGTCTTCTGGAAAAACAACCAAAATTAACCACAATCGTCAACTCGCTTTATTTGGCTCACCATTACAAGAAGAGTTGATTTTTTGGTCAGAAGATGCCTCTAGCATTTATTTTATTGAGCAAGTGCGTGGTGATACTGCTTTAAGTTTCTATCAAGTTGATAGCGGAACAGGAGATGTGCGTAAAGTTTTATCAGAAACTGGCGATTGTATGATTTACTCAACGCCAAACCCAGGAAATACGCCTCTTGTTAAAGTACTTGATGAGACTCAAGAAGTTATTTGGTATTCAGAGCGCGATAATCGTGGTCATTTTTACTTGTATGATTTGCAAACGGGAGAGCTAAAAAATCAAATCACTCAAGGTGAATGGCAAGTTCGAGAGCTTTTACACCTTGATATAACTAAGCGAGAGATACTGTTTAGTGCTGGTGAGAGAGAAGCTGATAGAGACCCATACTACCGTCACTTATACCGTATCAACCTTGATGGCAGCGACTTAAGGTTATTAAGCCAAGAAGATGCTGATCACGAAGTTCAATTACCTAAATCAGCTTTTGCAGTTTCTATTAGCGCTGATTTGGCTGGTGGCTCTTCATCTTGTGGTATATCTCCTTGTGGACGATATATTGTTGAAACTTATTCTCGGATTAACTTAGCACCTGTTTCTTTGTTAAGAAACCGAGAAGGTGAACTACTAAGTGAATTAGAAGCAGCAGATACAACTCTATTAGAAGCTGAAGGTTGGCAATGGCCACAGCCTTTTAAAACACTTGCTGATGATGGTGAAACCGATATTCATGGAGCTATTTGGTATCCAAGAGATTTTGATCCAAGTAAAAAATATCCAGTAATTGATATGGTTTATGGTGGCCCACAAGCATTACGAACGCCCAAAAAATCATTCAATACCGAGCCTGCTGATTTAGGTTATTTATTAGCCCCTCAATCCTATACTGAATTGGGTTTTATTTGTGTCAGCATTGACGGTCGAGGAACACCGTATCGCTCTAAATCAATTCATGATTTTTCATATAATAACTTACAGGGTTGTGCTGGCTTAGTTGATCACATCACGGCTATTAAGCAACTTGCCGACAAGCATGATTACATTGATCTTGACCGTGTAGGTATTAATGGTCATTCGGGCGGAGGCTACACAACTGTGCGAGGCATGCTTGAATATCCTGACTTTTATAAAGTTGGTGTTTCTAGTGCTGCGGCTAATGACTATCGGGGTTATTGCGGCGCATGGACTGAGCGTTACCAAGGATACCCTGTAAATGGCAGCTATGAGGCACAAGATAATCGCACTTTAGCGGCAAACCTCAAAGGTAAACTGCTTATGGCTTATGGCGACATGGATGACAATGTTAATGGCGCAATGACCATTCAATTAGTGGAAGCATTAACTTTGGCTAATAAAGATTATGATCTCATTGTATTAGCTAACAAAGATCATACTTGTGTGGGCAACCCATATCTTATTCGTCGCAGTTGGGATTATTTTGTTAAGCATCTTTTAGACGGTACACCACCAGAAGGTTATCAAGTTTGGGATGGCTTAGCTGCTCTGTTAGGGAAATAACAACCAAGTTAATACAGTAAAAATTATTTTAATGTCATTAACCTAAGGTTTATGTCTGAGGCACTAGTACATGGTAGATCAAACTCCGAAAATCACTTATTTAAAAGACTATACACCACCATCATTTTTTATTGATGATATTGATCTTTGTTTTGAATTAAATGCAGAAAATACGCTTGTAACGTCTGTTATGTCTATTCGAAAAAATGATCAGTGCTCTACTGATCACTTAGTGTTAGATGGTGTTGACCTCGAACTGATAAAGATAAGTTTAGATGGTGTTGAGCTTGATGAGTCTCAATATAAGTTGACATCATATGACCTCTCTATTTTTAACTGCCCTGACACTTTTGAGTTAACCATAGAAAATTCAATTACTCCTAAAGGAAATACCAATTTAGTTGGTTTGTATCAAACAGGCGATAACTTATGTACTCACTGTGAAGCAGACGGTTTTAGGCGTATTACATATTTTCTGGATCGCCCTGATGTTATGGCGGTTTATACAACAACACTTATCGCTAACAAATACTTATATCCAATATTGTTAGCTAATGGTAACCCAGTAAAAACAGAGAAATTTAGTGATGGCCGTCATAGTGCTACATGGCATGATCCATTCCCTAAGGCTAGTTACTTGTTTGCATTAGTCGCGGGGAATTTTTCTAATATTAGTGAAATATACACAACAAAAACAGAACGTGAAATTACACTTAATTTGTATGCTGATGAATCTGTAATAGATGAATGTCAATATGCCGTTGATTCTATAAAGCAAGCAATGGCTTGGGATGAAGAGCAATACGGTCTTGAATATGATTTAGATGTGTATAACGTTGTTAGTGTTGCCGATCATAATTTTGGCGCAATGGAAAATAAAGGCTTAACAATTTATAGCCCCGCTAGCATTGTTGCCAAAGGCAGTGCTCCTGCAACAGATGAAGATTATAAATTGATCCGCATTAACACCGCTCATGAACATTTTCATAACTGGAGTGGAAATAGAGTAACTTGTCGAGACTGGTTTCAATTAAGTCTTAAAGAAGGTTTAACAACTTACAGGCATTGCCAGTATGAAAAAGAAGTCTATGGCGCAGCTACATCAAGAATTGAACAAGTTCGGAATTTAAGAGCAAAACAATTTCCAGAAGATGCTTCAAGTAATGCGCACTCTGTACAGCCTGATAATTATATTGATGTCAGTAATTTTTATACTATGACGGTATATAACAAAGGGGCTGAAGTTGTCGGCATGTTGCATACATTACTGGGTGATCAAGCTTATTATCAAGGATGTGAAAATTTCTTCAAAGATAATGATGGCAATGCTGTAACGGTTGAAGAGTTTGTTGTTGCGATGGAGCAAGCTTCAAATCAAGATTTAATCCAGTTTAGGCAGTGGTATCAGCAAAAAGGTACACCATTACTCCAAGTTACAAGTAATTATGATGCACCAAGTTGTAGCTACAGCATAAAAGTCGAGCAAAAAAACACTGACAGTCCATTACATATGCCGATTAAGCTTGGTTTACTTGATAGCAAAGGCAATGATATGGCAACTCAGCTTATTGATGAAAACGGTCTATCTGAAGGCAATCGAGTGCTTGAACTAAAAATAGCAACAGAAGTGTTTATTTTTACTCATGTTAAAGAAGAGCCAGTACTCTCATTTTTAAGAGATTTTTCAGCCCCTGTAAAAGTTGAAATAAACCAAAGTAATGAAGATCTCTATTTTATTTTGGCTAACGATAGCAATCACTTTAACCGTTGGGGTGCAATGCAGCAGTTGTTTGCTCAAACTTTGCGAAATGCAATTAATTCACTTAATCAAAATAGTGAATTGGCATTAGATGAGCAATTCATAAAAGCTTTTGGTGAATTATTAACAGATAAAACCCTTGATACAGCAGTATTAGCACACTTAATTACTATGCCGTTAGAGCGTGACTTACTTGATGTTTGCAGCCCAATCAATGTAGAAGCTATTTTACTTACGCAAAAATTACTAATGAGTTCATTAGCAATAGCGCATAAAGACAAACTATTGAGTTTGTGCAAAGAAAACAGCAGCGATAAAGAATATTCTCCAGATCCTCAAAGTATGGCAAAGCGTAACTTACGTAATCAATGTTTAAGTTTGCTGATGTCTATAGTTGATGACGATGAAGTCTTAGCTTTATGTTTTGAGCAAGCAACGTCATACAATAATATTGAGAGTAATATGACCGATATTATTGCGGCACTAACCTTGATTAACCATGTTGATTGTCCGCAAAGGCAACAAGCCCTTGATGCCTATTTTGAGCGTTGGCAAGACAACCCGTTAGCTGTAGATAAATGGTTTCAAGTACAAGCCCAAACAAAACTACCTAATGCATTACAGCAAGTTCAAATGTTATTGGGACATGATGCTTTTGATATGACCAGACCTGATCGGGTTAAAGCGCTGATCGCATGGTTTTTCGGACTTAATTTTAGAACATTTCATCAAGCTGATGGCAGCACGTATCACTTTTTTGCCGATATATTGCTAATGCTTGATCAAATGAACCCTACGGCAGTTGCATGGCTTTATCGCAAAAGTGATTTTGTTCGCTGGCAATCTTTTGATTCAGCAAGACAGAAATTAATGCAGCAGCAAATGCAGCGTATTTTAGAGCAAAAACAAATATCTAAAGGCTTTCATGAGCTAGTCAGTAAGTGTTTAGCTTAATGATTAATTGTTAGTAGTATTTTATTTCAAAGATAATTTCATTAAGAAAGAGAATTTTATGGGCGATCATTTTTTGTCAGAGCAAAACTGTTGGGTCACGGAAAATGGCACTCGATACAGAAGCCGTGTTGGACCTAAGCCAAGATATGACATAAAGCTTGAAACTAGCCATAGAGCCATTATGCGTGATGGTATTCGATTATCATCTGACGTTTACTTCCCCGAAGAACTAACACGTCCATTACCCGTGATTTTATTAAGAACTCCTTACGACAAAAAGGATTGGCGTACCAACTCTTTATTAGCACCACGTATCCGAATGTTCACCGGGCAAGGCTATATTTGTGTGGTGCAAGATAAACGTGGTCGTTTTGAGTCTGAAGGAGAATACACACTTGCCAAAGGGGATGCTGAAGATGGTTTTGACACCATTGAATGGCTGATTCAGCAAGTATGGTGTGACGGTAATGTTGGCACCTTTGGCTGCTCTTATATGGGCGAGTTGCAAATATATCAGTCTAAACTTTGCCACCCAAATCTAAAAGCAATGATCCCTTGTGCTGCGGGTGGATCTGTTGGCTCACTCGGTGGGCGTTATGCAAGGTGGGGTGCTAGATACGGCGGAGCTGTCAGCTTAGCAACGCTCGCAGGTTGGATGCATGGCATGGGTAGCAAAATCTATTCAAGACCTCCAGAAAACCTTTCTGATAGTGACTTTAGAAAATTTGCTGAGCAATATACGACAGCACCAGTTGTGCCAGATGTTGAAGGCAGTAACTTACTTGAATGTCTACCAATTTGCGACATGCTAAATATTGAAGGTTTAGCACCTAATGATTTTAAAGATGTTGTTAGCCATGATCATAGTGAGAATTATTGGCAGCAGTTTGATTATTTTGATCAAGAAGACAAAATAGATGTTCCTGTACTGCTCATAGATTCATGGTATGACCCTGGAATTGCAGAAACTTTTGAAATGCATAATCATTTCAAAACAACGGCACTAAGTGAGAACTCACGTGATAATCAATTTGTTGTTGTCGGCCCAGGTGTTCACTGTAAATCTGAATATGCCAGTGAGCATACCATCGTTGGTGAAGTTGACATGGGAGATGCGAGGTTTGAACATTGGCAGCTTTATCTCGATTGGTTTGATCATTGGTTAAAAGGCAAAGATAACCAAGTAACTCAGCGCCCCAAAATTCAGTATTACTTGATGGGATTAGGTAAGTGGCAAAGTTGTGGACAATGGCCACCAGCGAATACCAAAAACACTTCGTTTTATTTGAACAGTAAAGGTCAAGCAAATAGTCGTTTTGGTGATGGAATTTTATCGCTTGTTAAACCTTGCACTGAAACTAGTCCATTTGATAGTTTTGTTTATGACCCTGCGTGCCCTGTACCAACAATTGGCGGGCCTGTTTGTCCTTCGCCTGCAATGTCATCAGGTAGTGCTGCACAAGTTGGCGCTGAGCCAGGCGCTTTCGATCAACGTATCAATGAAGTTCGTCATGATGTTTTAGTTTATAGCAGTCCTATTTTAACTGATGCTGTCGAAATTGCAGGCAGTATCAAGGCCGTGTTATATGTTTCATCAGACGCTAAAGATACTGATTTTACTGCTAAATTAGTCGATGTATATGCTGATGGTAAAGCCATCAACATTCAAGAAGGGATTATACGTGCTCGTTATAGAGAAGGACTTTTTAGTAAAATATGGCTTGAACAAGAACAGGTTTATCGCGTTGAGATAGACCTTCAAGCAAGTGCTTATTATTTCAAAGTAGGACACCAAATTCGTTTAGAAATTAGCAGTAGTAACTTTCCTCGATTTGATAGAAACCTTAATACAGGCGGTAATAATTTTGATGAAAGCCAATGGAACATTGCTCGAAATAACATTCATCACAGTAGTGAATTTCCATCAGAGTTAGTTTTGCCTGTTGTTGAACAAAGTACCAAAATGGCATAAATAATAGAGAATAATTATGATAAATGTAGTTAAATCGCCACAAGATATTGAAACCTTTGAGTCGATACCTTTTAGTGAACGTCAGTTGCCATTGAGTACTTATGAGTATTTGCAACAAGGTTGTGAGCTTAACCCTAATAAAATAGCATTAGAGTATTTCCTTCGTGCTGATGAATATGCACCAGAGAAAGTATCACTTAAAAATAAGTTCATTGATAAAGCGTTAAGGCTTATCAGTGGAGAACGTTATGCAGCACCGTATATAAAATACACCTTTAAAGAAGTTCACCAAAAAGTAAATCAAACAGCTAATTTTTTAACTGATTTAGGTATTGGTAAAGATGATGTAGTCTCGCTGATTTTGCCAAACTTCTCTGAAACATATTTTTGTCTTTGGGGAGCAGAGGCAGCAGGAATAGTTAACCCTTTAAACCCGATGTTTGAAGCAAATATCATGCGTGATGTAATGAATGCAGCGGGTAGTAAAGTATTGATCACCATTGGTGATATTCCCGGCTCAGATATTTGGCAAAAAGTTAATAGTATTATTGATGAAGTACCGACACTTGAAAAAGTCATCATTGTTCATGGTAAAGCACCTACACGTAAAGATTGCTTACGTTACTGGAAAGAAGTTGAGCGCTTTAATGGTGATAAACTTGATAGCAACAGGCAAATTCAAGCAGATGATATTGCTTCTATGTTTCATACTGGTGGAACAACTGGTATTCCTAAAATAGCCCTGCATACACATGCAAATGAAGTGGCAATTTCTTGGCTTATTAATAACTCCACTGACGTGAATGTTGATGATGTGACTTTGGTCGGGCTACCATTATTTCACGTTAATGGCAGTCTCGGCTCTGGTTTGTCCTCATGGACACGAGGTGCTTCTGTCGTTATGGCAGGACCAGCAGGCTATCGAACTCAAGGTTTATTTGATAACTTTTTCGATGTGTTAGCACGCCACAAAGTAAGTTGGTTTAGTGTGGTTCCAACCATATTGTCAGTACTGCTTGATAAACCTGTACCTAAGGCATTAGATCTTAGCTCATTAAGGTTTGTTATATGCGGGGCTGCACCACTTTCTCAAGAAGTATTCCATACTTTTTCTAAACGGTTTAATTTGAATATTTATGAAGTTTATGGCTTAACAGAGGCTACGTTATTAAGCACTATTTGTCCTCCAGAAGAAAATCCTAGAGTTGGCTCTGTTGGTTTACATTTACCTTATATCAATATGAAAGTATTTAAACTTGATAGGGATGGAAATTTTGAGCGTGAGTGTAATGCAGATGAAATAGGGGTATTTGTTGTTTCAGGGCCTACGGTTTTTCCGGGATACAAAGAAGAAGTTCATAATAAAAATGTATGGATAATTGATGATGAAGGTCATCAGTGGCTCAATACTGGTGATTTAGGTAGACAAGACAGTGATGGTTATTTCTGGATCACCGGACGAGAAAAAGAATTAATTATACGTGGTGGACATAATATTGATCCCGTTATGATTGAAGAAGTGCTTTATAAGCATCCAGAAGTGTCAATGGCGGCTGCCATCGGTCGCCCTGATGCGTATGCTACCGAATTACCTGTTGCGTATGTAAGTTTAGTTGAAGGCTCTAATATAACTGTCGCGGAACTTGAGGCTTATGCAAAAGCTAATATTCCGGAAAGAGCAGCTATTCCTAAAGCAATCATCATTGTGGATGATCTGCCATTAACGGCGGTTGGAAAAATATTTAAACCTGCACTCGTTTGGCGAGAGGTTGAGTATGTTTATAGACAAGTACTTGAAGATATGAACGCTAAAATTACTGTTCAAGATATTGATGTTATCAATGATAAAAAACATGGCACCTTTGCGACCGTGAAAATATTAGTCAATGCCCAAGTAGAGGGTGAAGATATAGCTTTGCAGGCTAAGCAGTTATTAGGAAAATTACCAACTAAGTTTGAATTGCTTATTACTGATAGTTAACTAAAAGTTAGCTGAGTTTGTTGAATTAACCACAGAAATACAAAAAAAAGGGTTTTCTGTGGTTGATAACTTTAATTGTTTTATGCCTGATAATATTCACTGTTACCACATAGCGGTCTAAATATACTAATCAAAATCATTCAACGAGATGATCACTTTGGAGTATAAAAGCAGACATTAATTAATAAAGTTCCGAATTTGTTTACGTGTGTATTATTTATTTTTCCATTGCGGAAACTGCGAGCAATCTTAGTAGTACAATAAATTCGCATAATCGACAGGGATTAATCTAGCATAAATATCAAAATTTCATGCGTCCATCATGATTGGTGAGCAAAATTAGTTTTTGCTTCTAAAACCACTGGGTGAAGTTCCGGTCCATTGTTTGAACGCTTTTCTAAAATTTGCGACATCAGAATAACCTAAAGTTAGCGCAATTGTCTGAATTGTCATCGTCGACTTATTCAGAAGTTCGACGGCAACAAATTTTCTAACGCTCATCAAGATTTGTGAATAACTACTGCCTTCTCTTTTTAGCTGTCGATGGAGAGTCCTTGGTGACATATGAAAATAGCAGGAAACTTCTCTCAAAGAAGGGAATCCGTCTTTAAAGGAAAGTAAATATTTTCTGATCCTGGTTTGCAGTAACTCAACCAACTCCAGTTTTTCTAACTCCCGTTCGCATATTTGTCTTGCCTGCTGCAAAGAATTTTTATCAGCCATGACCAGCGGTGTATCTAGTTCAGAATTTTTTAGAAGAATACACGCGTTTTTGGCATTAAATGCTAGCTCAAAATCAAAAACTTCACTAAACAGTTGACTGTTTTTCGGTTCAGGAAAAGGAAAACAAATCTTTGAGATCGGAGGAGAGTTTTGGGTAACTTGCATCAGCATATTATATAAAACCAAAATCGACGATTCTAAAAATGAATGTTCGATTTTATCCAGAGGATAGCATTGATGTATTTGCACTTCTAACTCTGTATCTCCGTTGTTTAACTCTATCCTGATCAATGGTTGACGAGTATTTAGATAGCGGCTGATAATTTCGATCGTTTCACGCAAACAACTGCTAGCGATAACTGCAAAGCTGAGCATGCCATGGGCGGTCAAACCAATACGTTTAGCAACCAACAATCCGAGTGATGGTTGTTGTGTCAGGGTGAGCGCGTCGAGGCTCAGTGATTTATAAGCATATAATGAAATCGATTGGTTTTGATCTGAGAGCAGGTCTTTGCTGAGTCCATATTTTGCAAGCCAATCGCTTATAAGGACCCCTTGCGTTTCAAGTTCTTCCGCTAGTTGGCTAATATAATAGATGGGCAATAATAATTTTCGTTCATCCATTTTTGCATTAACCTCGTTCAACAAGTACGGGTTATTGTCTGCCAATTGGTCTAAATTGGCAAGAAATAACCCCTTTATGTCAATTCAAGCTCTCACCCCATACCTGATATGGTTTTATACTGCTTAGCTTAAGATATGAAATCAGATGACCGTTATCGCTTTTTTAATAAAGCAACCTAAAGCAAGTGAATATTTATCAAGGTGAATTTGTTTTAAACCTTGAGCCCAAATAACAATTTTGCTCGTGGTGTTAAAAGAAAATATTAACTTTCTTTATGATTAAATTATTCAATATCAATTCATCAATTAGGAGATAATATGAAGCAGCAAAAATGGGATAGTGAAAACATTTCAGATCAAAAAGGAAAGGTCGTTATTGTTACAGGCGCCAGCAGTGGTCTAGGGTATGAAACAGCGAAGGTGTTGGCTAGTAAGAACGCGACAGTTATTGTAGCTGTACGTAATGAGGTGAAGGGGAATGCCGCTGTTGAAAAGATCAAAGCAGAAAATCCGAATGCGGATATACTGGTGATGTTAGTGGATTTAGCCAATTTGGAGTCAGTTCATAAGTTTGCCGAAAACTTTAAGAGTAAATTTAAAAAACTAGACATACTCATCAACAATGCTGGGGTTATGACACCGCCCTACACCAAAACCAAAGATGGGTTTGAATTGCAGTTTGGAACCAACCATTTAGGGCATTTCGCATTGACAGGACTATTGATTGAATTGATCAAAAAAACACCAGGTAGTCGTATTGTAAATGTCAGCAGTATGGCTCATAAAATAGGAAAATTGAACTTTGAGGATCTCAATTGGGAAAAGAGACGTTATAAAAAAAATCGATCCTATGGTGATAGCAAACTGGCGAACCTCTACTTCACCAAGGAACTTCAAAAACGATTAAATAAACTACCTTCAGGCGTTATTGTGGCTTCAGCTCATCCAGGTGGGACCGCCACAGAGCTTGCGAGGCATAGTCTTTTTTATAAAACACTGAATTTACTCGCTCAAACCAGCAAAATGGGGGCGCTGCCCACTCTCTATGCAGCAGTTTCCCCAGATGTGCAAAGCAATGATTATTATGGACCTGATGGATTTCAAGAATTCAAAGGTTTTCCCAAAAAAGTAGAATCGGCTAAGCGTGCGAAAAACGATGACGTTGCCAAAAAATTGTGGGACGTTTCTGAACAGATGACACAGGTATTTTATGAAATTTAGTCGTTCTGCCATCTAATGCCTAGGCTTGAAAAAGCTCTGTTTTTAGCGTTATTTTTTAAGATAAGTACAATTTAAAGGTGCCATAAATCCAATGATTCTCTTAAATAAATTCTATTGTGCCCTCTTAGGTATGGTGATTATTTTTCTAATAGGTGCATGTTCAACAATTGAAACAACCTCTCTTAAAAAACATCATAGGCCTGATGGATATGCGAACAACACACCTCAAGACAGTCCTGGCATTGCTGATATGTTAGAATTCGCATGGGACAAAATGTCGAGTGATTCAAAAGCGATAGAATACCCTATCGCTCAGAATGACCCGCTATTTTTGCAACAAAATACCAGCGAACCCACGATTACGTGGATCGGGCATGCTACTTTTTTGATTCAAATAGGTGGTGTTAATATTCTCACAGATCCCCATTTCAGCGAAAGGGCTTCTCCTGTTTCGTGGACAGGTCCAAAACGTTATACCCCTCCTGGCCTATCAATAGAAGAGTTGCCTTTCATTGATTTTGTAATCATCTCTCATAACCATTATGATCATTTGGATCTGACAACAATCCGACAACTGCAAGCCAAGCAGAGTCAAAATCCTCCCTTCTTTTTTGTACCATTGGGTTTAAAATCATGGTTCAAGGATATTGCTATTGACAATGTCAAAGAACTAGATTGGTGGGATCAAGACACGTTTAAAAATTTCACTCTCCACTCTGTACCGCTTCAACATTATAGTTCTCGTACTCCCTGGGATCGTAACGAAACTCTCTGGACCAGCTGGGTGATCGAATATGATCAACGAACGATTTTCTTTGTAGGTGACACTGGTTATTCTAAGGATTTCAAAGATATTGGAAAACGTTTTGGCCCGATCGATTTGTCTTTGCTTCCCATTGGAGCCTATGAACCTCGACACTTTATGAAGTCAATACATGTAAATCCAGAAGAAGCAGTGATGATTCATCAGGATGTCCAGTCTCGATATTCTATCGGAATGCATTGGGGAACTTTCATGTTAACCACTGAAGATATGGATGAACCGCCACGACATCTACAAAAGGCTCTTCAACAAGCTAACGTTTCAGAAAGTGAGTTTTTCTTAATGAAGCATGGAGAAACCCAGATGCTGGACCTTTTATTAAATTAATGAAAAGGTAAGGAAGTACACAGCTTACATTTTTTAATTCTACTAGACTTAGGTCAAAGGTAATCAACCCGCTAAAATTAGTTATGATTAGATTAATTATTTTATTAATAGGATTAATATCACCTCCCTATCTGAAGGCTGAACCTGCTCTACCCAAAAGTTTAGTTTTGTCATATGCCAATCACCCAGCTGTCATTCAATATCATTTACCTGTTATCAAACAAGCCTATGAAAAGCTAGGAATAGCCGTAGAGTTTATTATTTTACCGTTTGAGCGAGACTTAATGCTAATAGCTAAAGGAGCTACTGATGGAGATGTAATCCGAGCTTTACCAAGGATACAAAAATACAAAAATTTAATAACTGTTGGCCAACCGTTAGATAATGTTCGCTTTGCCATCTTTTGCCGGATTGGTAAAACCTGTACTTCTGAAATACTTTACAACCCCGAAAATATAATTCTGGTTGGACTAAATATAAACACATTCGATTTTAGCGCCAACTGGCGAGCTAAGGTTTATAAAGTTGGCATCTTTGAGAAGTTCTACTCACTGTTTAAGTCCAAGAGATTTGATTACTTTGTCTATGTACTCACTAAAAGCGAGAGCTATCAGCATAATTTTGAGGATGTGAACTCTTTCATGCTTGCCGATAGTCCTGCATATCACGTGTTGCATAAAAAATACAGTTTTATGCAAGAACAAGTAAGCAACGCAATAAAGCAAGTTTTGGTCGAAAATGATTATCCTACCTATGATAGCGAAAAGTAATTTCATATGGTTTAATTAGTGATAAAAAGGTGCTACCAATAACAGCAAAGCTCGACAAAACTAGTGTTATATAATATAAAATCACTTCTATTTGCGGAATTTTATGGACTGAAAAAATCAGAAGAAGTAAGGTTACTCTTACATTTCATTCCTATTCATTGACCACTCCTGAAATTGATTCTTGACGAAATAAAAGCGATGCATGCGCGTAAATAACTTAAGCTAACAAACCAATTAAGTAGGAACTTCTAACAGTTTGCTCAGTTCCACTTCGTTTCTCATTTTAGCAAACTATTTTCAGCCCCTTGTTGGGGGGCTAGCACAACATGGAGATCTTCAGTTGAAACCGAGCATAGTTTTTATAACTTTCTTGTCAATATTTTCTACCAATGCACTTGCTTCAACACAGGAAGAGATTAATCACCTTCTTAATTTTATTGCAACTACGGACTGTACATATGAGCGTAATGGCTCAATGCACAATGCTGCTGAAGCAGTAAAACATATAAATAAAAAATATGAGCATTTTTCTGATGATATCCAGACTACGGAAGATTTTATTAAATACTCAGCGACCAAAAGTAAAATGTCTGGAAAGTATTACAAAATTCACTGTAGTAATAATATACCGGTAAAAAGTCAGGAGTGGTTATTGGCTGAATTAGTGGTATATAGACAAGCACAAAAGTAATGCTAGCATAGTGACTATGGCGTCAAATGTTAGTCTTAGTCAACTAAGCTTGACCAAGTAGCAGAGCACTTCATCCGCTTTCAAGTCAAAAATGTCAGCTTTACAGCAATGAGCGGAAGTATTAGTTTTATCCCTGCTAACTATCGCTTTGCGCACCAAGAAGTCATGCGAGCAACCATCTAAAAAGTAAAAACTATACGTACTTCCAGACAAAAGAACATTACACGGCATTACAAGGTTTATGCTAACAGCTAATTCATTAAGAAATGTATGGCTAAGAATCACACATTAATGTCCTTAATGCTCACAATTAGTCCGTTGGAGCCTTGTAAAATCTATCTCTTCACTAAATAAAATGCAAATTGCCAAGTTTATAGTGTTAGCCGCAAACCGAATCTGATTGCCTTCTTGATATGCTTTAATTTTGAAAGAATTTAAGCAAAGAGGTGATTTTAGATGCATGCAGTAATGAACTTGGGTTGCATTATAGCCAACACTGCCCGTCGGTATCCTGAACATATTGGTTTAGTACAAGGTGATGAAAGTTGGACTTGGTCTGAGCTTGATAACAACGTTGATGCTTTGGCTAATGCGCTAGTACAACAAGGTATTAGCAAGGGTGATCGGGTGATGGTGCAATGCCCTAATAACCGTTATCTCTTTGAGTGCATGTATGCCATCGTGAAAACTGGTGCCGTGTATGTTCCTATCAATGCTCGTTCAACGAAATTTGAAACTTTGGAAATGGCCCAACTGTGTGATGCTAAAGCTTTTATCGTTGAAAGTAAGTATGCTGAAAATGGGCTTGCCATTAACCAAGAAAGTAATGATGTTAATACGGTTATTTTCACTAATGAAGTTCCCGCTCAAGAAAATGATAATGCTAATCGATGTTTTTCATATGATGAATTAATTTCCGCAAACAGTGGTCAATCCTTTAATGCTGCACCTGTTGTTTACGATGATATTTGTTGGCATAGCTTTACCTCAGGTACAACAGGGACGCCTAAAGGGGCTTTAACTTGTCATGGTGGTATGCAGTTTGTTATCAATAATCGCTTAGCTGATGTTATTGCTGGTGTTGATGTAAATCACAGCTTACTTGCTATTGGGCCTTTAACTCATGGCACTGGTACAGCTTCAATGGTTAATGCCAGTCAAGGCGCAAAAACAGTGCTTCTTAGTAGTGCTCGCTTTGATGAAAGTGAATGTTGGCGTTTGATTGAAGAGCAAAGAATTACCGCACTATTTACTGTTCCTACTATTTTAATGCGCTTATTGAAACATGAAGCAGCAGACCAATATGATTTTTCTTCTCTTGAGCAAGTGGTATATGCCGGAGCGCCAATAACACCAGCAGATCAAAAAATAGCTATTGATAAGTTAGGCTCTGTATTGGTTCAGTACTATGGTTCAGCAGAAACATTAGGCGCTGGCACTATTCTGTATTCAGATATGCACACAGGTGAAAACGGTGAAAATAAAGCCCCAGTTGGTAGCTGTGGTGTTGCACGTACAGGCACAGAAATAGCAATTTTAAATGATGAGATGCAAGTAGTTTCAGCTAATGAAGAAGGCGAAATCTGCATGCGTGGCTCAGGTGTTTTTTATGGTTATTACAACAATGACAAAGCTAACAATGAAGTTTTTCAACAAGGTTGGTATCGCTCTGGTGATTTAGGAAAAATGGACGAACATGGCTTTGTTTCTATTGTTGGTCGTTCTAAAGAGCTGTACAAATCTGGCGGTTTACAAGTTTACCCTAATGAAATTCAAAATGTGTTAGCTAAACATAATGCTATTGATGAGGCTCATGTTGTCAGTTTCCCTGATAGTGAGTGGGGAGAAGTTGGTGTTGCGATAGTCAAATTAAAAAATGATAGTGCATCATCTGAGGGGGAACTAATAGATTTTATTCGTGAACAACTTTCTGCTTATAAGCAACCAAAGCGTATATTCATTTGGTCTGAAATTCCTAAAACTCCATATGGCAAAGTACCTAAACAATTACTACGAGACGCATTATTTGAAAAAGGTCTAGTAATTGAAGGTGTAGATATCACTCCATTCAAACGAGGTAACTAAAAATGGCAACTAAAGAACAACCTACTACAGCATTATGTGATCATGATGCAACGTCAATTCGTGTACGTAATAAAGATTTATGTAAAGATTTAATTGGCAAAGTTAATTTCACTCAAATGATGTTTTTAGACATTATGGGACGTTTACCTGACAGCACAGAAGAAGCTGTTATTGATGCTGTAATGGTAACCCTAATGGAGCATGGTTTAACGCCAAGTGCTATTGCAGCAAGAATGATTTATACCAGTGCGCCAGAAGCATTGCAGGGTGGTGTAGCTGCGGGTTTATTAGCCGCAGGTAGTAAGCTTTTAGGCACTTTAGAAAATTGTGCTTATTTATTAGATGAGTTGGTAGAAGATGAGGCTGGTATTGAGGCTGCTGCATTAGCAAAAGTAAAAATGTTCCGTGAAACTAAGCAGCCTCTGCCTGGTTTTGGTCATCCAGATCATAAGCCAGATGATCCTCGTCCATTTAGACATTTTGAATTGGCAAAAGAGTTAAAATTACCGGGTAAGCATGTTGCGGCACTGCAAGCATTGTCGAAAAGCGTTGATGAAGTTTATGGTAAGCACATAACAATTAATGCTTCAGCTTCAATGGCTGCTTTGTTATGTGAAATTAACTTACCTAAAGAAGTGATGAGAGGTATTGCTGTTGTTACAAGGGCAGCAGGTTTAGTGGCGCATATTTTTGAAGAAATGAAAGATCCAACAATGATCACAATGATGCATGCATGTGAAAAAGCAGTGCCTTATTCTGATGAACAATCGTAAAACCTGATGAAGAAAATACTTAATTCAACCACACCTGCTAGTTTTGCCGAAGAATACATCGTTAATTCAATTTGGAGTGGACAATTTTCTTCAGGAAGTTCTTTGCCTAGTGAAAGATGTCTGGCCGAGGTGATAGGTGTAACCAGAACAACGCTTAGGGAAGTATTGCAAAGGCTTGCAAGAAGCGGTTGGTTAAGTATCCAGCATGGGAAAAGAACCATTATTAATAATGTTTGGGAAACTGCAAGTTTAAATGTTTTAGATACGCTTGTTGAGCTTGATAATAAAAGCTTCATGCAGTTACCTGAACAATTGTTAGAGTTTAAAACTCAGCTCAGTAGCATTTATTATCGATTAGCAATTAAGAATGATGCTTTAGCTATGGGGAAAATATTTTCAAAAGCTTGTGAATTAGAAGACTCTGCACCAGCATATGTTTTATTTGATTGGCAAGCACAACGTCAGTGTGCTCTATTAACGGGTAATCCAATTTATACCTTAGCCTTAAATGGTTTTGAGAAAACATTTTTTAAAGTAGGCCACAACTATTTCAACAATGAAGAAACTAGATCTTTAGCAAAGGCTCACTACCTAGATATTTATAAAATTTCATTAAACGGAAATGTATCTCAATTAAATAGTTCGATTTGGAATTATGGCAAAGAAAGTTCGAACTTATTGCGCTCTAGAAGCTCACTTGAAAAAACTGATTAATGTTGAAGTTTCAGTTTTGAATCATAAAGCGAGTTTGATTGTACTGTTTAATATTCGACTGCTATGCTATTAATATTACTTGTTTTATCTACATCACATTACTTGCCTTATGGATATGAGAAATGACTGAGCATAAAAAACCAACCAAAACTTTACCTGAAGATGGTGATTATTCAATAAGTGGTCATTTTGCTCAGGCCGATGGTGAATTTGATAATCAAGATGCCAAACTAACAGAAAAGCAGCCCTATGAGAAAGACCGAGGAGTTCGAGTTGAGTCAGAGTTACCACAACTTTCAGGCTATCAAGAAATTGTGCGTTTTGGTGATGAGTTTTTCTTAACTATTAATGATAGAAAAATTGAAGAAGATTTTTTTGAAAAATGTATTGGAGAAGGATGGTTAACACTTCATTTTCGTCTGGAAGGAAAAAGTGATGAAACGTATGGTGATTTAGCTGAAGTTGAAAGATCGCCATCCTATTGTTATATCGTAATGCAACCTGAAGGACTTGAACGTGGTGAGTGGCTTTGTAAAGGAACCGAATTAAAAACTGTTGCCATAACTTTTAAACCTAACTTTCTTAATGATATATTAGGTTTGTCAGAAGATAAACTTCCTGAGCTGTTAAGAAATATTGTTTCCTCGAAAGATGCTGAATTCATCTTTCAGCCTATTCCCATTGATGGTGGGATGAACTATACCCTGAGAGAATTTTTTCATTCACCATATTCTGGCGATGTTAGAAGGATCATGTTTCAAGCAAAAGTTTTCGAGCTTATTGGTATGATTATCTTTCATTTACAAAACGAAACTGATGAAAAAGCACTACCAGTGCGTTTGTCACCAAGAGATATCGAATTGTTGCAACATGCTAGAGAAATAATTCAAGAAAGATATCAACAAGAAATTAGCATTCAAGAGTTATCGAAAGAAATAGGCTTGAATCGAAATAAGTTACAGTATGGTTGTAAGTATTTGTTTAATACCACCGTAAATAATTTGCACCGCCAAGCAAGAATGGATAAAGCTTGTGAATTACTAGAAAAAGGCGAGAGCAATATCTCTATTGTCGCAGAAAAAGTAGGGTATACACACCCTAGTAGCTTTACAACCGTCTTTAGAAAATTTTATGGTACTAGCCCTCGTAATTACACTAGACGCCATAAAAATTAAGGCAGATATTATCTACTCTACATTTAGGTGATATTAATTACTTCAATGAACTGAGCCACAACTTTGCTTCTTTTACGGTACTAAATTCTTTTATGTTTTGTTTAAGACTTTCCTTTTTATAAATAAAATCTAATTCCATAAATGCTCTAGAATTATGAACAATGGCTTTGCCTAACATATTCTTTTTATTGAGCCATTTATTGTGCTTGTTCGCTTCCATGTAAGCTTCAGGTGTTGCTCCGTTAAACGATAATGCATTAATAATCATAGTGAAAGGTTCTCCTTCAAAAGCTTCAATAGCCATTTTTATTTTATTACTAACCTCTATGACAGCGTGATCATTGAAGGCTCCTAATAAAGTTACATTTATAAGGTTTTCCTCTATTTCAACTTGAGAATCTCCATGTATTAAGCACATTACTAATTTCCTTCAAATGTATGTTATTCACTTATTCAAAATAGCACTTAAAGCAAAAAAAATGATTACCTAATCAACGATAGTGCCCATTGCATAATAATTCGTGCTGACTGATACCTAACATTTTTCATGTTCTCGTTATAGTGGTAATCACTGATACTAAAGCCACTGCTTTACTTGAACCAAATTTATCAAAAAACATTGTAGGATTACCCGTGACTGAAACTGTTTTGAAACAATTAGATCCAAATTTAGATCTTGAAATCGATCAGATCCTTAAACACTACAATGTGCCAGGAGCAGGTATTGCGGTTGTATCGGATGGTCAAACTTATTTAAAATCTTATGGTGTTAAGGATATAAAAAGTAATGAACCTATATCTATCAATACGGCTTTTAATATTGGCTCAACTAGTAAGGCGTTTACTTCTACCATCACCGCTATTTTAGTCGGAGAAGGTCTGCTTGATTGGGATGATCCTATCACTCAATATGTTCCAGAATTTGAACTAAATGATAAATGGTTAACTGAGAACGTAACCCTTCGAGATTTGTGTGGAAATAGAACAGGCTTGACTCGCTCTGGCTTTAGCGAGTTTGCTAGTAACACTGATATTGATGTTTTAGATATTTTAAGTCGTTTAAAGTATAGCAAATCTGAATTTGGCTTTCGTGAACGCTTTTCATATGTTAACCCAGGACACATAGCTGTTGCAGTTGCTTGTTCTAGGGTAACAGGTAAAGATTTTGTCACTTTACTCAGCGAAAAAATATGGAAACCACTGGGAATGAACAATAGTTCAGGTGGTAAAAAAGCTGAAAGCGATCTTTGTGATATATCAAGTTGGCATTGCAACTGGCGCGGTAAGTGTGTGTCTATCGATTCTACTTTTGCCGATAACGTTTTAGGCTCTGGTGGTTTGTGCTTGAGTGCGAAAGATGCAGCTCACTGGCTTAAGTTCCATCTTGATAAAGGCATTGCTAATGGTAAACAAGTAATATCCGAATCATCTTTACAAGAAACTTATTCTCCCCAAGTCATCGTTCGGCCCGAAGATATCGCCCCATGGATAGGAACACCGGATACAAAATTTGCTGCGTATTGTCTAGGTTGGGCTACTTCTGATTTCTATGGACACAGAGTTATCCGCCACAGTGGTTCAGACCTTGGTATTCAAGCTCAGATTGCCTTGGTGCCAGATAGTGGCGTTGGCGTTTCTGTGTATTTAAATAAAAAAGATAGTTTGGCTTCATTGGAAATAAACTACCTCATACTTGGCTTTCTTTTAGGCATTAATAAAGATTGGCGAGCAATGTTGAATCAACCTTTGCCTGATACTGGTGTTCAATTTGAACGAATTGAAGGACTCCCTCAAGAGAAAGCATTACTTCCGTTAGAAAACTATGCAGGGATGTATTTTAGTCATGGCGATGGTATTGCAGAAGTTTCCTGTAATGGTGAGCATTTGTTTGTAGATTTCAAGTTAGGCAGTATGTATTCCAGTGATCTTTATCCTTTAGGGGGGCATGATTTTTTACCTATTGCTCGTAATCCAGCGAATGAATTTAATTTAAGAGTACGCTCACAGTTTACAGTTGAAGATGATATTGCTGTTAAGTTATTTGTTCCTGAGGTTGGTGAGTTTCATAAATTGGATGAGCAGGTTAGCTCAAATGAGTAACTTTCTAGGGGAAGTCTTTTCTACTAAAAGTGTTCCTAAGGATCCTATATGGCCTGAGACGATAAAATCTTATGCATTGAAGCTTCGAAGCGGCGATATTACTGCGGTATCAGCAACGCTTTCTTATCTAGAAAGAATCAAGGCGTATAACTCTAAACTTAAAGCATTTGTTTATGTTGCTAGAGAACAAGCCTTAGCTGATGCTGCTGAAATTGATAGATTATTAGCTAATGGTAAAGATTTAGGACCTCTCATGGGAGTTCCTGTATCAGTCAAAGAGTTGTTAAAAGTTGAAGATATGCCCGTAGGCGCAGGATCTTTAATTAAACAATCAGAGTTTGATTTTTCGGAAAAAATTGGCAAAGAAGGAAGTTTTGTTCAAAAGCTGAAAAAAGCTGGTTGCATTATTTTAGGTACTACGCGCTCAACAGAATTTGCCTTTAGTACTTTTAATTTTTTTGATCATCAACCATGGAATCCTTGTGATACAAAAATTCATAGAGTAACTGGTGGCTCCAGTCAAGGCGCTGCATCAGCACAAGCTGCTGGTTTATGTGCTTTATCTATAGGTACAGACACAGGCGGCTCAGTTCGCGTCCCTGCGGCTCTTTGTGGATTATTTGGTTATTTACCTAGTCATGATTTGTTTGCTCTCGATGGTATGTTTTCCTTATTACCTGTTTCAGACACTATTGGTATTTTGGCAAATTCAGCTATTGATACTCAACTAGCACTTCTCGCATTAGAAAATCATCAGCCATTGAGTACATTGTCGCTAGAGAGTTTAACTTTCGGTAAACCCGTAAATCATTTTTATGATTCTCTTGATGAAGATGTAAATAAGCTAGTTGAAAGTGCAATTAAAGGCTTAGCAAAGGTAGGTACTAATTTTACTGACGTCGTTGTACCAGATTCTCAAGATAAAAAGCAATTTTTTAGTCAAGTAAATGGCCAGTACGGTAAGTTATATCTAGCTCATTTGAAAGCTTTGTTTGGTGAAGAGAAACTAACTCAATTATTACCTTTGATGGATGAAAATACACGTTTGGGTCTAGAGCCAATAGATGATTTATCCGCCGCAGAATATATTAATCTTCAAGAAGATTTACAGACGCTTCGACATCAAGCACAGAGCAACTTTACAAATTGTGATGCTTGGTTAGTGCCGTCTTTACCTATAACAGCAGCACCATTGGCTGATATTGATACTTATACTAAAGCCAGCGAATTGCAACTTCGCGCAGCTAAAAATATGAGTATGGTAAATAAATTAGGTCTAATTGCTGTGACTATCCCAATCCCAAGAATTGATGGTGGTTTGCCTGTCGGATTACAACTGATAATGCCAAAAGGCCAAGATCAAAAGCTATTGGCAACTGCTTGTTTAATTGAAAAAGAGATAGGTTTATTGTCAAGAGTTGAATTTTCAACTTAGTCGTTAGTTAAAGTAATTAGTTAAGTAATTAATAAAATAGATCCATATTATGAAAGTATTTACAGCCTATTTGGCGCATGAAACACACAGTTTTTCACCGATAAACACGACATTAACGTGTTTTAAAAGTGTGATGTTTTATCAGCCAGAAAAAGATAAAGCCAACCCTGTTCTTGATAATTTAGACGGTCATGCGGATTTTAAGCGTTTGGCTTTAGAAAAAGGCTATCAAGTTGTTGAAGGTTTCATGGCACAAACTAACCCAAGCGCACCTTTACCAAAATTTGATTATGAAGTGTTGCGAAATCATATTTTAACTGATTTAAAAGCAGCTATGCCTGTTGATATGGTATTTCTAACACTGCATGGAGCGCAAATAGCACAAGGTTATGATGATTGTGAAGGAGATATTATTGCTTGTGTGAGAGATATTGTAGGAGCTGATGTCCCTATTGGTGTTGAACTCGACCTTCACTTTAATATTAGTGAAAAAATGCTTGTTAACGCGACTGTGATCAATGCTTGTAAAGAATATCCGCATTCAGATTTTTCAAAGCAGGGTATCGAACTTTTTAATATTATTGAAGGAGCTGCGAAAGGCAATATTCAGCCTGTTATGGAAATGAAGCGTGTGCCTATATTGGGGCAGTTTCATACCACACGTGAACCTATGCGTTCATTTGTAGATAAAACGGACACTATTGTAGAAAGTGATGACGAAGTACTTTCAGTGTCTCTAGGTCATGGTTTCCCATGGGGAGATACTAGTGATACTTGTGCTAGTGTAATCGTTGTAACTAATAACGATGAGAATAAAGCCAATAAAATTGCTAATGAATTAGCTGATGAGTTTTTTACTTTAAAAAATGAAATTCAAACTCAAGCATTGAGTATTAATAAGGCATTAGAGTTAGTTTTAAAAGAAAAAAAATCAAATGCTTATTCAATAAAATCTAATCCTATTGTTATTGCTGATTGCTCTGATAATCCAGGAGGTGGCGCATCTTGTGATTCTACCTTTATTCTAGAAGCTATGTTGAAGTGGGGAATAAAAAATGCAGTTATTGCTTGGTTATGGGATCCACAATCTGTTGAGCAAGCTTTTTCTGCTGGAGTCAACGCTACACTCAAGTTAAGAGTTGGCGGTAAGCATGGAGTGTTATCGGGAACCCCTTTATTGCTTGAAGCTAAAGTTGAAAAACTTATTGATGACCTTACCCAAGTAGGTCTTTCAAACAGTCCTGGTAAAAGTTTAGGACGAAGTGTTGTTATCAATATTAATGGCATCCAAGTTATTTTGACTTCTATCAGAAATCAAGTATTTGGTAGCGACTTTTTTCCACAAACGGGTATTGAAACAAAATCACTCGATGTCATTGTTGTTAAGTCAACACAGCATTTCTACGACAGCTTTTCGCCTATAGCTAAAAAAATTATTTACTGTGATGCACCTGGAGCATTCAGTTGTCATGGTTTGAGAGTTTTACCTTTTAAAAAGCTTTTAAGACCAATTTGGCCTATAGATAAACCACCATTCACAGCCTATGGAAAAAAATGGCTTTGACCATTGTTAAGTGAACTATAGCTATTAAGTTTCATGAATAATAAGTGAATTATTAAGAGAGTTTTCAAATGTTAAATGTAATAAAGAATAAAGCAGTGATTGTTACTGCTGGTGGATCTGGTATTGGTAGAGCTATTGCGGAGCGCTTTCATCATTACGGTGCTCGTGTGTATATTTGTGATATTGATGAACAAGCAATAAATGCTACTGTGTCAGCGAATGAAGGAATGTTAGGTGGCGTTGCTAATGTAGGTGATTCTGACTCAGTAGATGTTTTTTTCAACAAAGCTATCGAACAACTGGGTACAGTTGATGTTCTTGTTAATAATGCTGGAATTGCTGGACCAAGAAAAGCAATTGAAGATATCTCTAATGAAGAATGGGATCAAACCATCCAAATTAATTTAAATGGTATGTTTTATTGCACTAGAAATGTTGTGCCTACTATGAAGAAAAACCGAAGTGGCTGTATCGTTAATATATCTACGGTCAATGCAAAGTTAGGTTTACCACAACGCATTCCTTATGTAGCTTCAAAAGCTGGAGTTGTTGGTTTTAGCTATAATCTAGCGAGAGAGCTAGGTGAATTTGGTATTAGAAGTAATACCATTTTACCTGGACCTGTTGATACACCAAGGTGTCGTCATCTAATTAACCTATTCGCTAAAGATAATAATCTAGCCGAAGAAGACGCGATGAGTGAATATTTGAAGTTTCAGTCTTTAGGAGAGCTTATTCAACCTGAAGATATTGGCAATACAGCAGTGTTTTTAGCGTCTGATGGCGGACGTAGAATTTCAGGCCAAGAACTTCGAGTTTGTGGCAATATGGAATGGGAAGGCTAAGCATATTTGGTGCATAGTTTAGGATTAACTTATGAATGATTGTGAACATTTGAACTCAAATCATACTCTTGTTGAACGAAATGCTTATCAAGAACCTGCGTTTTTTATTGATGAGGTAGAGTTAGTTTTCGATTTAAATAATGATTTAACTAAAGTTCAATCAACGTTAAGTGTGCGTCGAAATAAAAATACAACCTATCAAAATGACTTTCATTTAAATGGCTGTGAATTGTCATTTCATTCGGTATCTTTAAACTCTGCACCTTTAAATCCGCATGACTATCTCTTATCAGAAAAATCATCACAGCAAGGTTTATCTATCTTAAATGTACCTGATGAATTTACTCTAGAAACTGTTGTAACTATAGAGCCTAAAACAAATACCTCGCTAATGGGGTTGTTTAATTCTGAAGGCACTTTAGTGACTCAATGTGAAGCTGAAGGTTTTAGACGGTTAACGTGGTTTTGTGATCGACCAGATGTATTGAGCCGATATAAAGTTACACTTATTGCTGACCAAGAAAAATACCCAGTTTTATTAAGTAATGGCAATTTAATAGATCAAGGCATTTTAGATAACAATAGACATTGGGCTTGTTGGCATGATCCCATTTTAAAACCTTGTTATATTTTTGCCTTAGTTGCAGGTCAACTTACTTACATTGAAGACTTCCATCAGAGAGATAGTCAACCAGACGTTTGCTTACGTGTTTATGCACCAGTACAAGAGCTAGATAGAACACAGCATGCTATGACTTCTCTTAAAAGGGCAATGCTATGGGAGAAACAAACCTATAACCTTGAGTACGACTTAAACGATTTTAACTTGGTTATATTGCCTAACTTTATGGGCGCACAAGAAAACAAAGGCTTAAACATATACAGTGCCCACAATGCCTTAGCAAATCCTGAAACTTCAACCGATATAGATTACATGGGCAAGGAGATAATCATAGGTCATGAATATTTTCATAATTGGAGTGGAAATCGTGTTACCTGTAGAGACTGGTTTCAGTTAACGTTAAAAGAAGGTCTTACCATATATCGGCAGTGGCAATTTAGCCAAGCAGTAGGTATGCCTGATATGAAGAGGATTTGGGCTGTTAAGTTACTGCGCGGCGAGCAATTTCCTGAAGATCAAGGGCCATTAGCTCATGCACTTCAACCTGATAGTTATATGTCAGTTGATAATTTTTATACTGCAACTATTTATCGTAAAGGTGGTGAAGTTGTGCGGATGTTGCATACCTTATTAGGTGATGAAAAGTATTATCAAGGGTGTAAGCATTATTTTAGTCAATGCGATCAACAGGCAGTTACAGTTGATGATTTTGTTAATTCGTTTAAGGGTTTTTGTCATTTTAACTTAACTCAATTTAAACTTTGGTATAGTCAAATTGGTACACCGAAAGTCACCGTGGTAACGCAATATAATGCACAAGCACAACGTTTTATTATAACGTTAAAGCAATCGCCAATATCTACCTTATCTTCCGGATATTATGACGCCTTAGTTATGCCTATTAAAATAGGACTGGTTGATGAACACGGTTGTGACTTTGAGCTAATAAATCAATCTGACATATTAACATTCGATAAAGTAGAGCAAGAATTTGTTTTTGAGAATATTAGTTCAAAACCTATTTTATCTATTTTAAGAGGTTTTTCAGCCCCTGTTATTCTAGACATTAATTACAGTGAAGCTGAATTAACATTTTTAATTTCACATGATAGTGACGCAGTTAATCGTTGGTTGATTGCTCAGCAATATGCTTCAAAAGTGATATTGAACTTGGTTGAAATGTATCAATTGGGTGATGAGTTAGTGTTGAGTGAACAATTTAGTGCTGCTTTTTCTATAGTTTTAATCGATGAGCAGTTAGATCCTAGCGTTATTGCTCAAATATTGACGTTACCAAGTGTCTTAGAACTGTCAGAACAAGTTCAAGAGATTGATATTCAATCTATTTACATAGTGCGAGAGTTCGTTTTGACTGAGTTAGCCAAGCATTTACCAGGTAAATTTCTTGAGCGCTTCAACACGTTGAACAACAACGCCCCCTATAGCTTTAACAGTGATGATGTAGCAAGACGCAGTTTGAAAAATTGTTGTTTGAGTTATTTAATTAGGCTTGATGAAGAACAATACTATCAAGCAGCGTTAAAACAATTAAAAAATTCCGACAACATGACGGATAGCTTGACGGCGCTTGAAGCATTAGTTAACTCAAACTGTTTAGAAAAAGATGAAGGGTTAACCTTTTTTGCAAACAAATGGCAAGATAATGACCTTGTGATGGATAAGTGGTTTAGAGTCCAAGCGTTATCACAAGAGTGCAATACATTAGTACAGGTGAAATTGTTACTTTCACATCCATGTTTTAGCTTTGAGAATGCATCAAGAGTACGAGCTTTATTAACCAGTTTTTGTGTAGATAACAAAGTGGCATTTCATAAAGGTGATGGTCAAGGCTACACCTTTCTAGCTGACATGATAATTCAAATAGATCAAATATCATCAAAGATGATCATCAATTCACGGTTGCTTGATGAAATTAGTCGATGGCGATCATTCCCTTTGGTTAAGCAAACTTTAATGAAAACAGAGCTTGAGCGTGTAATTAGTACGCCTAACTTATCTTCTGGCACTTATGAACTAGTCAGTAAGATTTTGCAAAATTAGCCTTGCAATAACAATCTATCTCTACATGAATAAATAGGAATCAACGTGACATCTAAAAGCTCAAACATAGAACATGATATAGCGACATTACTTGCGAGCGATAAAGCACAGCTATGGCTTAACCCTTTATTGAATAATAATGAAATAGATGAACCTTTATTGACAATGAAAGACATCGTTGATGCTGAAAATCGTTTGTTAAAGTTCGCTCCATTACTAGAAAAGCTATTTCCTGAACTTGAGCAGTCGCATGGGGTAATTGAGTCCAAATTACTTGAAACTCCTAAAATGCTTGTAGAGTTGAATAAGAAGAGTATTGAGAATATTGAAGGTAAGTTGTGGGTTAAAGCTGACCATAGTCTACCCGTTGCAGGCTCGATTAAAGCGCGTGGTGGAATTTACGAAGTACTTTGCTTTGCTGAAGAGTTAGCAATAAAGCATGGGCTACTAGATGTAAGTGGTGATTACACTATTTTGAATGATGTGGCAGTTCGAGAATTATTTTCACAATATACTGTATTGGTCAGTAGTACAGGAAATTTAGGTTTAAGCATTGGTATCATGTCAGCAGCACTAGGTTTTAAAGCTTGTGTGCACATGTCAGTTGAGGCAAAAGAATGGAAAAAAGACCGCTTAAGGAAGAAAGGTGTTCAAGTAGTAGAGCATAAAGATGATTATTCAAAAGCGGTAGATGCAGGACGCAGTGCCGCAGAAAAAGATCCTTATGCCTATTTTGTGGATGATGAAAACTCTAAGAGACTTTTTCTTGGCTATAGTGTTGCGGCTTTACGCTTACAAAAACAATTGCAGCAAGCTAATGTAATTGTTGATGAACAGCATCCTCTTTTTGTTTATATACCTTGTGGGGTAGGTGGTGCGCCAGGTGGTGTTACTTTTGGCTTAAAGCAAGTGTTTGGTAACAATGTCCATTGTTTTTTCTCTGAGCCAACACAAGCTCCTTGTATGCTCTTGGGTATGGCGACAGAATTTAAAGATGATTTAAGTGTTTATGATGTCGGCTTAAATGTTGATACAGAAGCGGATGGTTTGGCTGTATCTAAAGCTTCTGAATTGGTTGGTCAGATCATGAAGCCAATATTATCAGGGATTTTTACGGTTGAAGATGAACGATTGTTTAAGTTTTTATATCAATTTAAAGAAAGTGAGTCTATTAAAATTGAGCCATCTGCGGCCGCTGCTTTTTCGGGACCCGAAATGTTGTTTAATACGGTTCAAGGAAAGTTATATGTGAAAAATAATTGTTTGTCTCCTAAAATAAAGAATGCCAATCATATTGTTTGGACTACTGGTGGCCTTTTTGTTCCTGAGCAAGAATACGAAAAGTTCTATCAAAGAGGATTCGTTACTTTTAACAAATCAGCTAATAGATAAAGGTATTGTGAAAATGAGAAGTTATTTTAAAAAATCTATCATTAAACGGCATAAAAATACTTTTGCTTTATTGATTATTGCGATCTTGTTTATACCTTACAATGCTTTGGCAAAAACAATAAAGTTTTACCTTGATGACTTTAATCCTTTAGCTTATGAAAAAGACGGTGAAATAAAGGGGGTATTGGTTGAATGGGCAAAGTTAATTGAAAACAAATCTAATATTTCTTTTGAAATAGTTTTAGCTCCTACAGCCAGAATGGTAAAAAGTTTTGAATATGGCGATGCAGATATAAGTATTCAAGCGAAGATTGATGATTTATTTCAGTATGTTATCCCAATAGCTGAAATTCCCTCATATCCAGCTTCAACATTTTCATTAAAAGAAAACCGAATAGAATCGTTAGAAGACCTTTACGGAAAAACAGTTTGTGTACTTAGGGGAAGTACATACGGAGAAGCATTTGATAATAATAAGCAGATAATTAAATATCATGTGCCCACCTATCGACAAATTATTCAAATGGTCATGAAAAAAAGGTGTTTTGCTGGAGTTGCAGTGATGAAAGGCTTGGAGTTTCGACTTCAAGCTCTAGGTTATCATATCGAACAATTTGCACAGCCATTTCCAGTACACCCAGTTCCTCTTTACTTAGTTATATCTAAAAAAAATACAGATGAGAAATTTATTCCAATAATTGTAAAAGCGGTTGAAGAGCTAAAAGATCAAGGAGCATTTAAAAAAGTGGTCGATAATTATGAAATTTTGAATTCTGATAAGTAATTATCTTTATCACTTAATCACACCGTAGTTTGAATAAATATGTTGAAGCTTATCCCGATTATAACAATCAGGTTTAATCTAAATCCATCAAATGAGCACTGTTATGAAATTGAACAGTTTTACTAAAATGTGTCTTGTGTAACTTGACCTGAACAATGAGAACAAAATTTATGAAAGCAACACGCGTATATTGTGATGAAACAGGTGAAAGCCATTTTGAGGCAATAAATATTAAAGGAGAAGAGCTTAATGGAGGTTTTATTTCAGTTAAGCAAAATTCTTCTGTAGTATTTAGAACAATTGACGGCAGCAAGGATATTGCTTGGCATACTGCACCACAAAGTTTATACGTAATTCTTTTAGAAGGGCAAGTTCAACTAGAATTAAGTGATGGAGATATTAGAGTTTTCAATATGGGAGATGTATTGTTAATGGAAGACATTGAAGGTAAAGGACATAAAAGTAGCTCCCCTGATGGTAAGAATCGCACAATACTCATGGTATATTTGAACAAGTAGCATAGGTGAATATTTAGTTTATGGCGCAATGGGGGCGATTTCGCCATAGAGTATATGGTCTATAAAATTTATTACCCCATTAGTTTCTATCACGCTTCGGGTCGGATAGACGACACCTGTTACCAGGTGTCGTCCTCCTGAGAACCGTGCGTGCAACTTTCACTGCATACGGCTCAAGCCTCCACTAAGGCATATAACGTTACCCACCAACCTTTTTCTGGTTGATTTTGCAATACACACCTGAAGCTTTAATACTTGCAGCTCGACGGCTTTCCAGTTGATGGATTGCCACTGAGTGCAGTAAGAAGAGGCACTAACTTCATTCGAAGCCATCATTTGCGTTTCTTCTTGAATAAAGTTCTTCAAATTTTCTTGCAACGGGAGACCAGCTGGAAGTGGGCTCACTTTCGTGTCAGACATCAGCCTGTATCTGCATCATTACAATGCAGCATTAGCTTTCTCCAGCCTCCTTTACCTGCACCACTATCGGCTTTCTTCGCAGACAGCTTTCCCTATTGGGAGCAATACAGGCTTACCGTGTTCCGTATGGAACGCAATGTCAGTTTAGATGCCCACTCTAATGCGGAGAGATTCTCGATCACGAAAGAGTACGTGCCAACCTCTTTCCTTCCCTCGTTGCCGTTTTGGCCACAGCGTATTAACCACTTCCGCTGCTTGGCGCATTACGCATCTTACATGGGTTCACTTTCATTCATCATACTGACTCCCTAGCACTTACCCGACTTGTGGTTATCAGGAGGAACATCCTCTCACGATTATTTTCCCGTCCAGTGGACTTTGTTACATTGTCAGACTCGCTACTTTATTCAGAGTCTTAGGGTCATCTGGTGATACAGATGGTTCACTCTTATCGCGGTGAACAGCGTTACATACGACTTCACGTCGCACGGCACATTCCGCCATAGAGTTTATGATCACTTCAGCGCTAAGTGGAAGCTACGAGTGACAAAATTAATACTTCGGCTAAACAAAAGCTGACATTAGCTTTTGTATAGCCACGCTCATATTAAAGGCAATATTAACTGAAATTTTCTGCTCGCTCGTGAGGAAGGTTTAAGCTACATTGCTGCCATTGGAATTTGGTATTAAGAGACTGTTCAAATTTAACATGATAGCGAGTTAGATTTACCTATAATAAATTGTTTTTAATTCACATTGTTGTAAATATGTCGAATGCCCACCAACAAGAGCTGTGTCCACCTTGAACTTTATCATCTTTTGATAGATTAACTTGGTATGAGCCTTTGCAGACTTTTCCATATTTTAGAGCGCCTTTTAGTTTTAACCATTTGTTTTGCAGTGCTTGGTCTTTTGCCCACTCAGGAGGTTTGGGGTATACGCACGCATCTTATATGTTTATGTTAATTAATCGTTGTAAAACAGGTGGAGTCCATATACGCCTTAGGATTTATGATACCTGAGTGCACATTGAAGAAGTAATAGCTCTTAGTTTTGAGTGTCTATCGAAATCTACTTTACGCCAGTTAGTTGACCTGAGTAGGTAGACAGCTAACTTCAAAAGCTTTAACTTAGCGGACGTTGACGAAATCGGTTTTGAGACTAATATTATGGTAAAAAAGTAAAATACAGTTATAGAAAGATAACAATATTTATGACTGCTGCAAGCTCAATATAGTCATTAATTTATTGAGTTGCGTTGAAAGATTGATCTCACAGCATAAAGCGGTTGTTAGTAAAGCTTCCAAGGTGCACCTCTAGGAAGTGTGATATCACATTCTCATTTTGCCCCTTTATTTATAAATTGTTATCACCAAAGGTTTATTGTATAACTTGTTATAAATAATAAGGTTAAAACAATAATGATTTTTAGATATTTAATAATTTTCCTAGACGATTTCCTCTCCATGTTATCCATTAATACTCATAATCTTCATTTTTTTATATAGCAGAGCCCACCATCGGCCTTAAGTCAAATAACGCCTATCGGAAATAAGTGATATTTTGCAAAAAGAAGGCATTTAGAGATAAAGTTGATAATAAAGCATTTCCAAAAATAGTAATATTTTTTGGAAATGAGATTAATGATAATTTCCAGATACTAGAATCTGCATATTGAGGTGTGATGGATATTACTAGATTTCAAAGCCTAATAAACGAGACATTTCACCAGCAGTAGATTTAATATTCTCATGAGTTAGTTCGGTACCAGCAGAATGAGAGCCATCTAGGAAGCCTATAAATGGTACAACTAACGCTGCTGCAATTTGACCTGTATCGTCAAAAACAGGATAACCAATATCTTTAACACCTTGGGCTTGAGCACTAACAATGCTTTCGAACCCTTGCTTTACTATATTATTAAGAATGCTTTGAAATGCTTTTTTATTAGGCTTTGGATGATTCTCAGGTATTCTCTTAAGCATTATTTCTCTTTTTTCAAGATCTGAAAAGGCTAATAATAAGTGACCTGAACATGTACTCATAAGTGGAGCTTCAGCTCCTAGTCTAACACTAAAAATACGCGTAGATGGCGAATCTTGCTGTACGATAACATGCCCTTTTCCTTCATAATAAATAACCAAGTGACAAGATTGTTCGATGATATATGACAAACGGCGCATTAACGGGTTGGCTAAAGAAGTTAATCTTTTTATCGGAGGAAATCGATTTGATAAACTAAACATCTTCAACGTTAATCTATATTTATCACTACCTTTTGAAGTTTCAATATATCCTCGTTGCTCTAGAACAGCCAACATCCTAAATAACTCACCAACTGACTTATCGAGTCTTGAAGTAATCTCAGCAATGTTTAATCCATCTACTTCACTAGATAATAGTTCAAGTAAATCCAGTCCTTTCTCAAGAGCAGGGGCAGAATAGTGCTTCTTCCCGGAGACCGCATTATCTTTTTCTGTTTTTTCAGCCATTTATGTTGCACCTTATCAGCAATTGAATTTGAGGCGTTTATGATATTTAAAGTGAATTAATGAAAAGCATACTGTAAATGATTCACTAGAAAAATACAATTTGATATATGAAATGAATGTTATATTGATTAATTAAGTGTCATATAGTTGTGATCAACTAATTTTGACCACAACTATATATGTGGGCAGATATATGTTTTATTGTTCATGCAAAGAAAAGATTCTATCCATTAATTTCCATTTATCATTGTTTTCTTGTCCATCTTCTACTTTTTGAAATTTCTCCATCAATAACTCCCATTCTTGCACCTTTTCATTATTCAAATTAATTTTAGCCCTAATGTCAAAATTAAAAGACTTAACTACATCTAATATCATAATTAGATGGGTATTCAATCTATAGATAGACATACTTTTAATACCTGAATCTTTAATATTTTCTATGACTTCAGGCCACACATTACCTGCTTGATGATACTCTTCATATAATTTAATAAGTTCATCATCATCTTTTAATTCTAATGTTAGGCAATATTGTCTATTCACTTGTTCTTTCATTCCTGCCAGTTCTATATTCCCAGTATTCAAGTCACGAATAGACTAGGAATGTCATTAATGGGTTGACCGCCTCTATTCAAGCCGTATTCACCGACGACAACTTCCCCTAATAAGCTACCACTTCCGACCAAAAATCAACACAGGTTGTCTATATTATACTTGCTACTCTGAGCTTCAAACGCTGAAGAATCAAGTAGTTTTGCTAAGGTCGAGGTTGCTGCCCAATGGCAATCGTGGTTATTTCTGATTTTAAACAATACTCGCCTGAAAACGATTACCCGTTTAATTAATAGTATTACTTGATGCCGTCATGCCTTGATAAGCAATAATTTATCAAAGTAAAATCGATCGATTCTCTGATGCCAATAACATTCCTCTATTATTAACCTCATACTTAAGTGATTATCGTGTTAGGTTAACTGTTGTTTAATTCTTATCGTAAACATTATTTCAGGTAATTATTTTCACTTTTCCAAACCAAAACGGCTATATTTCAGTTGGTTATGTAATAGATGGCTGTCGAGATTTATCAAGCTAGATCTTTAGGTGTTTTTATCTTGATGTAAACTATTGATAAGAAACAGTTAAAATTGCAACCGGCATATGTTCAGGTGAAAAATACTTAATCATTCCATACATCCTTATATTTCTGCTTAATAAATACCAAACCTTCTTTAGCTAATGTCATTTCATCTTCAAACATTGGACGCCATATTTTTGTAGCCGCGGAAATATTTGGTAAACCTCTTCCAAAAGCTTCAATTGTTAACCAACCTTGATAGTCAACGTTTTTTAATGCTTGAAAAGTATCTTGCCAATTAACTTGTCCCTTGCCCGGCGTACTACGATCATTTTCCGATAGATGGACATGATTTATTGCCTTAGCGGCTTTAGAAATAGCACTTATAGGATCTTTTTCTTCAATATGAGCATGAAAAGTATCGTAATGAATACCTACATTTTTTTGTTTCAATTGTTGGATAAACTCATGAGTTGCATCAGTTGTATTTAACAAATAAATTTCAAAACGATTTAAAAACTCCAGCGTTAATTCAATACCTAAAGTGTCTGCATAAGCTGCTACTAAATCAACCACTTCAAGACTATGTTTCAACTCTTTAGGTGTAGGACTTGCTCCACTAAATTTTCCAATAGCCGCGTATAAAGGGCCTCCTAATATTTTAGCGCCTACAGCTTGACAACAATCTAATGTAAATTTCAAGCGTTCAACTGCGTTGCGACGGATAGTCGCATCAGCAGAAATAGGATCGGATTCAGGCATACATATACTGGTAGCAGTACAACTGAGTCCTAATTCATTCAATCGATTACCTAACTTGTAATAATTGTCTGCTTGTCCATTAATAATGGGTAACTCCACGCCATCAAACCCGATATCAGCTAATTGTTGATAGAGTGGATAGAATTTTTCTTGCGTTGGGTCATCCGTCCAAAGCAATAAGTTAATACCAAATTTAATACTCATTGATTACTCCATCGTTGTTTGTTACTTCATGGATCATTTTTCCAATATTGATGGTTTTACCGCAAAGACGGGATTTTTCTGCTGCAAAAGACATTAAATGACTTTGAATAGCACGGCTTATTGACGCTCTCATTTTTTCTGGTTCAGGATCTTGCATTTCACTATAAATAGCCTTCACCAAACCAGAGTCTCCTCCTTCATGATGTATATAAGCGTCATCATCAAATTTAAAGTCGTAACGTGTCTGTGCATCGCTTGCATGTTCAACGACAGAAAGATCAAAACCACAATTTTGACTTAAAAACTCCCCTCCCTTTAAACGACCTTTAGTGCCATAGATGTCGATTGAACGACCGTTGTCAAAGGCTGTCATAGTAAAAGTACAGGTAATATTCTTTTTAAATTTCATCGCCACAACTTGATGATCAACCACATCATTATCACACTGATAAACACAACGTCCCCATGGGCTTACTTTTAACCACTGGAGAATCTCGTCAGTGGATGAGTTTTTTTCATTTGGCATTATTTGTGGTAACCAAGGATGACGTTTATCTGTTGCATAGCGTGTGGCATTATAATGACAACTCGATGCTACAGGACAACCGTCAGTACAACGCTCTGGGGCGCCATTTGGTTTATTGGTTTGATTAAAATGACTTAAATTCCCAAAACTGGATACTTCAACACAATCCTCATCGATTAACCAAGATAAGTAATCCATATCATGGCAACATTTAGCTAATATCATCGGCGTTGCTCTTTCCGTAATCGCCCATTTTCCTCTCACAAAAGAATGAGATTGATGCCACTGTCCAACACCTTCCGAAGCGTTTATACTAACAATGTCACCTAATACACCACTATCGATAATTTCTTTAATTTTTGAATAAAAAGGTGAAAAACGATAAATATGGCACAGCATCACTCTGCGATTCAGCCGTTTAGCTATTCTTTCCATTTCAATAATTTCAGCTAGATCCGTCGCTATAGGTTTTTCCAGTAAAATATCATAGCCTTTTTCCATCGCTTGAATACAAGGCTGATAGTGCATATGATCTTGCGTAGATATTAATAAAACATCGGCTAGTTTATCTTCAGCAAGTAAAGCATCTGCACTGTCAAAGGATCTGAAATTTGGATTTTTTGATATTTCACGAATAGTGTTTATTGCTGACTCAACCGGGTCAGCACCAGCAACCACTTCATAAAGTGCCGACATATCACGAACAGCCTCCGATAAATAAGTTACTGCTCTAGCGCCACAGCCTATCGCTGCGATTTTTAATCTTTTAGTCATAACACTCATCACTCTTTTTATGCATTACTTTGGATGTGTCACACAAGCTGATACGAGCAACTTCACCAAAGATAATACGATTTACAAATAAAGCAAAAGCTATACAAGCTACTAAAGTTATAAACATTAGATGTATGTAATGAAAAGGCGTCCAAACAAAGGTAAAAATAGCGTATAGACTAATACCAAATATTACTGAAGCAATAACAGCTTTTGCATTAACATTCTGAAAACATATACCAACAATAAATACTGCAAGTATTGGCATACTGAACAAGCCATTGATCTGTTGTACTATTGCCAAAATACTATTCGAACGAGCATAAACAGGTACCAAACACAGGGCTAAAATAATAAAAAATAAAGAAACATATAGGTTAAGTCTTGAAATTTTTGGTGTTTTGTTAAAGTATTTTTGATGAATATCACAGATATAGAGTGCAGAGGTAGAATTCAATACCGAGTTAAAGGTACTTAATACGGCCGCCATCATTACCGCCGCCATCATTCCTGATGTCCAAGCGGGTAATAAATCAGAAACCAAGCGTCCATAGGTTGCATCGCCGATATCGCCATACAATTTAAAAGCACAAATACCAGGAATCACAACAATCGTTGGCACAATCACTAAACGAATAAGTGCAGCAACAAACACCCCTTTTTGGGCCTCTTTAACACTTTTAGATGCCATAGCTCGTTGAGTGATATATTGGTTAGTGCTCCAGTAAAATATTTGAATAAATAACATACCGGTCAATAATGTGTGCCAAGGAATAGCAGAATCGTTACTACCAATAAGAGTTAAGCGTTCAGCCGGAATGCCACTAAAATCGAAATCTATTGCTTGTAATGCAAGGTATACAACAACTAGACTCAGTGCTAATAAACCAACCCCACTGATAGTGTCTGAAACGGCAACAGCACGAAGTCCACCAAAAATAGAATAAGCTCCACCGATTCCAGCGACTCCTAAAGCAATAATGACAATGGGAATATCAAGCCCAAACATACTTTGCATAAATAACGAACCTGTATATAAAACAACAGGCATATAAATAAATAAGTTGATCCCTAAAAACATCATTGATATCACAGTTCGTATACTTGCGTTATTATATCGATGCTCTAGTAATTCGGTGGTAGTGGTACACTGATAATGATAATAAATTGGTACAAAAATTTTAGCTAGAATAAAAAGACCAACAACCGCTGAAAGCTCCCACAATGCCACTAATGCCATTTGGCTCCCATTCATACCAACAAGTTGGTCGGTGCTCAAATTTGTGAGAGTTATAGAGCCAGCAACAAACACCCAAGACAAACCACCGCTAGCTAAAAAATATTCACGGGCTGAATTGCTATCACTCCGCTTAGCTGATCGTCGACAAATAAACCAAGTCAATACCGCAACAAAAGTAGTGAGTAATATAAAAACACTGACTTGAATAATAAAATCCATAAACAAACCTTAATTAAAAATTAACTACAGGATATAACTCAAATTCAAGGCTACAGCAGCCTTTGAATATAAGAACTTTTACTTTTTAAGACATTCTAAGCAATTACAATGTTTAAAAAATGAAAGCGCTAATAGCGCTTTCACTAACAATTATTATAATTACTGATGAAAGCTAAAAGTTTACACGAAGACCTAATTCATAACGTGCACCAACATGAGATAACGATACGGGTTTTGCTACTGTATCTGAATATACTTTGGTATCTTCATCTGTTAAGTTCACAGCATTTAAGAACACAGAAATATCTTCACTCACTTCATAGCTTAATGATGCATCCAACTGAGCATAATCATCGGCATAAAGTGTGTTACCAAATACGTCAGATGATAAACCAGCTAAAACATATTCACTTCTATATGAGTACGCTAAACGGCCTTGAAAACTATCTTTTTCATAGTAAACTGTCGCGTTATAGCCTAAATCAGAGACTCCTTCAAAAGGTATTGTGTTACCTTCATTTACACCACTAGTAAACTCAGCTGAACTTTCTATTAAAGTTACATTTAAGGTGTAACCAAAGCCAGAATCGAATGATTGTTGATAACCTATTTCTATCCCAGTAATATCGGCACTACCTTGGTTTGCTGGCTGAGAAATACTAGAAAAACCAACTCCAAAACGTGTAATGCTACTACCAAGGTTATCTGTTACTCCATCGCCATCACCATCAGCACCACTTGAATTATTGTCAAGTACTGTTGATGTACCGATAAAGTTATCAATTTTTTTCGAAAAAATACCCGCAGTTATAGCACTGTGCTCATTAAAGTACCATTCTAACCCTAGGTCATAGTTAGTTGACTCATAAGCTACAAGGTTAGTATTACCAGAGCCAGCAGTACGTTGAGTTGGATTTATACCTGTTAAACCTGGAGCCAATTGTGAAAAGGTAGGCCGTGTTAATGCTTCATTCGCTGCAAAACGTAATATTAATTCATCTGTTAAGTCGAATGCTATGTTGAAACTAGGTAAGATATTAGTGTACTCGCTACTTAATACTTCAGATGAAACCATGTCACTTAACTGAACAATTTTACCTAAATTATTATTACTTTCATCATTATCAATTCTAAACGGCTGAAAGAATCCAGTAATGTCTTGTTGTGTGTGAACAAGTCTTACACCTACATTACCTTTAAAAGGAATATCACCTAATTCACCATCTAAATCTAGTTGTGCATACGCTGCAAATGTTTTCTCTTCATTTTCATAAGATTGAGGAGCTGAATACTTAGCTGCAAAATTCGCATTAGTGTTATTCGATTGCAAAAAGGCTTGTTGTGCATTCACATTAGGGAAAATAAACTTAGAAAATGGTAGATCGGTACGACCATCTAAGAAATTTTCAATATTATAAAATGAACCTAACCCTTCAGCATTTAATTGATCTGTATTCACGTTAAATGAGGTAGCATCTGTCCTATCTTTAGATCGACTACGATAACGTGCACCTATTTTAATAGCCGAAACAAGATCACTACCATTTATAGCAAGCTCGCCATCTACACTAAAGGCTAATTCTTCATCTTCATTTAAACGCTCAATTGTATCTGCATTATTAGTTCTGTAGTTGGCAATATTCGATAAATCTATGCTTCCAGCGCCTTGTGTTAAATTGATTTGATCATTTGTTAAACTTAAATTAAATGGCACAGTGCCTAACGTTTGTAACGAAACACGTTCAAAAAGCAATTCACCTTTTGATTTAGCGTAACTGGCATTGTAGTTAACGGACCAATCTTGAATATCAACTACGTATTCAGCACCGATGCTAAATAAATTATCATCAATCTCCTGTTGATCAGATATAGTGCTGATTTCTGAAGCAAATGAATAACTTTGTACGTTATCATCGTTAAAAGTAATATCGGGTATTTGTATGCTTCCATCAGGGTTTGTGACACCATTACCAAGTACAGCGCCATTAAACCCCCATGGTAAACAACAACTACCAATAATCGCCAAAGAACCTAAATTTTCAACTTCACGTTGTGAATAAAGTAAATCAACTGTTAGTTCACTAGTATCACCTCGCCACTGTAAGGTACTTTGTGCGGTAATACGTTCACGCTCTTCAGTAAAGCTAGATGGATTATTAGAAAATGGCAGTTGTATACCTGCGGCAATATCAGAAGAACCATCTGCATTGCTATCAATACCAGCGCCTGTAGTCCAATAGCCAAAACCATCGCTATTATCATCACGAATAGTACGGTCTGAATATGACAGCGCCATTAACCAACCGAATGAACCATCAGCGTTTTCACGACTAATTAATCCTGACACACTTGGGTCAATATCTTCGCTAAATTCTCTATATAATCCTTTAATTGTTGCCGTTGCCTTGTTACCTAAAGAAAGTGGACGGTGTGTTTCTATATTAACAACACCACCAATACCACCTTCTACATGTTCTGCTGATGGAGATTTAATAACTTCTAAAGTGCTAATAATTTCAGCGGGTAATAAGTCAAAGTTAGTCTCACGGCCTGTTGAACTTTCTGTTGCGCCGCTTCGTACTGCATCTCGTGATTCTGTCGAGCTAATTAAGGTGCGTCCATTAACCGTACCACGAACAAAGTTTGGCCCTAAACCACGTATAGAAACAAAGTCACCTTCACCCCGACTACGTGAAATGCTAACACCAGTAACGCGTTGCAGTGCTTCTGCAACGTTTTGATCAGGTAATTTACCTAAGTCTTCAGCACTAATAGCATCAACAAATCCATTGCTATTTCTTTTAATATCAATAGCTTTACCTATTGAATTACGAAAGCCTTTAACAACCACCACCTCAATTTCTTTTTCTGTTTTTTCATTTTCTTCTGCATAAGCGTTAAACATGATAGGCATACTAAGAGCGGAGACCGCTATACCTTTTATTGCCATATTTATCAGTTTTGCAGTCTTGCTATGTACAAAGCCATTTATGCCTATCGAATCGTTCATTGTAATCTCCCAGTTATGATTAAGTTAACCTTCTCTTGATGGAAGGTCTACATTTTTCACATTTAAAAATGTATTTTGTATATAAAGCAATCATAGGTTTACATATATTTTTTATATGTGCAATTGTTTTTCATATTTAAAATTATATAAAATATAAATATGATTAAATTCAAAGTGTTATGGTTTATTGTTAATATTGAATATTTTCCAGTGCATAAATAATTCAAAAAAAAATGAAAATATGGACTTAACATTCAAAAAGAGTTGACTTTATTAATTTTAAATATTAAGTTTCGTATCTGAAATTGAATTTTAAATATGAAACTTTGGTTTCAGGCAGTTACCCAATAGAAGTTTTCGAGGATGATATGACAGTCACAAAATTTGTTTTACTGAATAAGGCTGATAATGTTTTGATCTGTTGCCAAGCAGCAAAAGTAGGGGAAATAGTATGCATTGATGCACAACAGTTCAATATCACTGCTCATATAGAAATAGGTCATAAAATTGCTCGCGACAAATTAATAAAAGGTCAAAAAATTATTCGTTATGGCGTACCAATAGGCTCAGCAACGAGCAATATAGTTATTGGAGAACATATACACCTACACAACATGGAAAGTGATTATATACCTAGCCATACCAGAAAAAATATTACTGGAGAGTAAGATGCAAGGATTTTTAAGGTCAGATGGTCGCAAAGGAATTAGAAACGCCGTTGTTATAGTTTATTTAGTAGAGTGTGCCCAGCACGTGGCTAAAAGCATTGTTAATAAAATTGATCATGACGATGTTCAGTTAATTGGTTTTCCTGGCTGTTACCCTAATGATTATTCATTACACATGATGGAAAAACTTTGTACTCATCCTAATGTAGGTGGTGTCGTACTTGTGTCTTTAGGCTGTGAAGGCTTTAACCGTGAGAAACTTAGCCAAACTATTATAGATAGTGGCCGTCCTGTCGAAACGTTAGTCATTCAAAAATGTGGCGGTACAAAAAGCACTATTGATCTAGGGTTAGAAAAAGCTTCCACTATTTTGACAAGTATTGCTAATGTTGAACGTGTTGAACTTCTCACCTCTGACTTAGTTATTGGCACTATTTGTGGTGGTTCAGATGGAACTAGTGGTATTAGTGCTAATCCAGCCGTAGGCGTATGTTTTGATATTTTACTCGAAGAAGGTGCTACCTGTATTTTTGAGGAAACTGGCGAATTAATTGGCTGTGAATACATCATGGCTAATAGAGCAGAATCACCGGAATTAGGGCAAGCATTAATTACATGTGTAGAAAAAGCTGAAAAGTATTACACCAAGATGGGTTATGGTAGCTTTGCGCCAGGAAATGCCGAAGGTGGGTTAACCACTCAAGAAGAAAAATCCATGGGTGCCTATGCTAAATCAGGTTCATCAGACATCAATGGCATCATTAAACCTGGCGATATTCCACAACAGAAAGGTCTGTTCTTAATGGATGTTGTACCAGATGGTGAGCCAATGTTTGGTTTTCCGAATATTTCTGACAATGCTGAAATTGTTGAAATGATCGCCTCTGGTGCATTAATAATTCTATTTACGACCGGTAGAGGCTCTGTGGTTGGCTCAGCTATTTCACCTGTAATAAAAATATGTGCAAATCCTGAAACTTATCATAATTTGAGTGAAGATATGGATGTAAATGCAGGGAGTATTATTGAAGGTAAAGCAACCGTCAAAGACGTAGGACAAGAAATTTTTGATTGTGTCATTAACGTAGCAAATGGCGGTCAAAGTAAATCAGAAGAATTAGGCCATAAAGAGTTTATTTTGACCTATAAAAAATTCGATTCTATAGGAACATCTAAACCCATTGAAGGAATAGGTCCATCTTGCCTCAGGTAAATAAGAATAACTACTATCATTAATTACAGAATTTATGTGTAAAAGAGCAACTTAAATAGACAGGTAAACAAAATGAGTGACTATTTTAACAATAACTTTCCAGATGTTGCAGACTTAAAGCGTCAATCAAAAAAACGTATTCCAAAATTTGCTTTTGATTACCTTGAAGGCGGCTGTATGGAAGAAATTGGTGTACAGCGCAATCGTAAAGATATCGAAGCCGTACAACTACGTAGCGAGTTATTAAAACCTTTTAGTGGCAGCGACTTAAGTGTTGAGCTTTTTGGCCATAAATATTCAGCTCCGTTTGGTATTGCCCCCGTTGGTTTACAAGGTTTAATGTGGCCTAAATCGCCAGAAATTCTTGCTAAAGCCGCAGCAGAAAAGAATATTCCTTATATATTAAGTACCGTATCATCGAGTAGTTTAGAGCGCATTGCTGAAGTCTCTGAAGGTAAAGCTTGGTTTCAACTGTATAATCCAACAGATACTGATATTCGTGCTGATTTGCTCAAACGAATTACAGCATCACAGTACCAAGTATTAGTTGTTACAGTTGATGTTCCAACCTTTGGCTTTCGTCCAAGAGATATCCGGAATGGCTTGGCAATGCCTCCCAAAATGACCCTGAAAAATATTATCCAAATGTTGTCATGTCCGCAATGGTTGATGGAGACCGCTTTAGCAGGTAAACCGGAAATGGAAACATTAAAACCTTATATGCCAAAAGATATGCCGACAGACCAACTAGCAGCATTCATGAATAAAACAGTAATGGGTAGAGTGGACATTGATGGATTAAAACCGATTAGAGATCAATGGAAAGGTCCCTTAGTCATTAAAGGGTTAATTAACGAACTCGATGTTGAAACGGCTATTTCATTAGGTGCCGACGCTGTCATTATTTCAAATCATGGTGCACGCCAATTAGATGCGGGGGAGTCACCCGTTGAGCCTTTAAAACGTATTTCACAACAATATGGCAGTAAAATAAAAATATTCATGGATAGTGGTTTACGTAGCGGAACAAATATCGCAGGAGCTCTAGCCTCTGGCGCTGACTTTACTTTTCTAGGTCGTCCCTTTGTTTATGGGGTTGGCGCACTGGGTAATAAAGGAGGCATTCATACCATTAACTCTCTGACTTTACAGCTCACACAAATAATGAATCAATTGGGTTGTAACAGCATTGCTGATTTACCAAAACACCTTGTCAAATAATCAACATTTAATAGTGAAAAGTGAATTAACATGAGTAATAAATTTGATACTCGTCAAATAGGTAAAACCTCTCTGAATGTTTCAACACTCGGATTTGGTGCAGCTTCAATGGGTAATCTTTATCAAGCAGTACCTGATAAAGAGGCACAAGCAGCTTTAGATGCCGCTATAAATTCGGGCATGAATTTATTTGATACATCACCTCGCTACGGGGCTGGGCTCAGTGAGCGTAGGGTTGGTGATGCACTGAGACCCTTGGCAAAAAATAGTTATGTATTATCAACAAAAGTTGGACGGATACTCAAACCTGATACTAAAGCCGACGTCAATCAGTTACGTCATGGTTTTCTTACCCCTATGCCATTTGATGCGCATTATGATTACACCTATGATGGAATTATTCGTTCTTTTGAAGACAGCCAACAACGCTTAGGCTTAACAGAAATTGATATATTGCTTGTTCATGACCTTGGCGCTGATACCCATGGTAACAACGATAATCACTATTTCGAACAGTTTGAAACTAGTGGCTATAAAGCTTTAGAAGAACTAAGAAAAAATGGCTATATAAAAGCCGTTGGCTTAGGTGTAAATGAAGTCGAAATTTGCGAACGCGTGATGAATATAGGTCAATTTGATTGTTTTCTATTAGCCGGAAGATATTCATTACTAGAACAGTCTCCACTTCACCAGTTTTTACCAAAATGTGAAGAACATGGGGCATCTATTATATTAGGCGGACCGTACAACTCTGGTATTCTGGCAACAGGCGTTAGAGGTAAAGTTATTCCTCATTATGACTATGAGCCAGCCCCAAAACACATTATTGACATCGTAGCGAAAATTGAAACTGTTTGCGATGAATATCAAGTCACCTTAGCGGCAGCGGCTTTACAATTTCCATTGGGTCACTCTGCTGTTGCATCCGTAATTCCTGGATTAGGTAGTGCCAAGCGTGTGAAACATACCATTGAGTTATTTAATGAAGTTATTTCGGATGAGTTTTGGCAAGCTTTAAAAGATGAAAATCTCCTTGATAAAGCAGCTCCTATACCAAGCTCAAAGGTACGTACCTCATGAGTGCTGATAACCACCTAACTAAAACAGGCCTATCAAGAGTGGATAGTCATCAACATTTTTGGCAATTGTCGTGTGGAGACTATAGTTGGCTTACTCCTGAGTTAGAAGAACTTTATCAAGACTATCTTCCTGAACAGTTAGCTCCAGTATTAAGTCAGTCGAATGTAGATCAAACAATGTTAATTCAAGCAGATGAATCTGAAAATGAAATATATTTCATGTTGGGTATTGCTGAAATAACTGAATTTGTTGCTGGTGTTGTTGGCTGGATAAATATGGAATCGTCAAATGTATTAGAAAATCTTGAGCTTTATTGTGAAAGTAAATACTTCAAAGGCATTCGTCCAATGTTGCAAGACATTGATGATGTCAATTGGATATTAAAAGATGAATTTACACCCATTTTTGAATTTATGACAAAAAAACAACTCACTTTTGATGCATTGATTAAAGATATTCATATTTATAGCATTCAAATTTTAGCGCAAAGGCATCCTGATTTAAGCATTGTTATTAACCATTGTGCAAAACCAGATTTATCGAAAGAACCTTCTGATTTTTGGAAAAAAAGACTTAACAATGTTGCCGTATGTAAAAATGTATACATAAAACTCTCTGGTTTACTGACTGAAGCACCAAAAGGTCAAACAAATGTTGAAGTTATTCAGCCATATTTTGATCACATTATGGATGTATTTGGCTGTGACAGAATCATGTGGGGCAGTGATTGGCCAGTGATAAAGCTCAATGGTGATTACGACACTTGGGTATCGTTAACCCAGTCATTACTCAAAACTCATTCATTTGAAGATAGGCGTAAAATCTGGGCAGATAATGCACGAAAGTTTTACCGTTTACCCTCTTATTAGCTAAGAACTAGGAATTGATTATGATAGTAGAAAGTAAATTTAAAGTTGCTCTGGTAACAGGCGGTGCAAGTGGCATAGGCAAAAGTATTTGTTTACTTCTTGCTCTGAAACAAATAAAGGTTTTAGTGGTTGATCTTAACCTTGCAGCAGCACAAGAAACTGTTGACGAAATAGTCAATAACGGAGGAAATGGGGAAGCATATGCTGTTGATGTTTCAAACAATCAACAAATCTTAGCTTTATTTAAAAGTATCAACGAAGAGCACATCATTGATATTTTAATCAATAATGCCGGGATCGCACATATAGGTAATATAGAACAAACCAACGAATCTGATCTCGACCGTCTTTACAATATCAATGTTAAAGGGGTTTACAACTGCATATCTGGCGTTATAGAAGCCATGAAAGCTCAACACAGTGGTGTCATTATTAATATGGCTTCTGTCGCCTCTTCTGTTGGTATTGCTGACCGATTTGCTTATTCGATGACAAAAGGGGCTGTATTAACTATGACTTACTCTGTTGCCAAAGATTACATAACTAATGGCATTCGTTGTAATTGTATTTCTCCCGGTAGAGTTCATACCCCTTTTGTTGATAATTTCCTTGAAAAAAATTACGCAGACAATAAAGAAGAAATGTTTGAAAAACTATCAAAAAGCCAGCCCATAGGTCGTATGGGTAATCCAGATGAAATTGCAGCATTGGTCGATTACCTCTGCTCCGACGATGCTGCCTTTATCACGGGTAGTAACTTCCCTATAGACGGCGGCTTTGTCACCTTAAATAATTAACCTATATTAAAGAGATTCATTAAAATGAAATTATTACGTTATGGGCCTTTAGGCCAAGAAAAACCTGGCATTATGGATGATAATGGCAATATTAGAAGTCTTAGTGAGCTTGTGGGCGATATAGATGGCACAACACTTACTGAAGAAGCTTTACAACGTCTACAAGCGGTTGATATTTCTAGCTTACCAATTATTGAAGCAGGTGTTCGTTTAGGTGCATGTGTCGGTAATGTGGGCAAGTTCATTTGTATTGGCCTTAATTATGCTGATCATGCCGAGGAATCTGGCATGACTATTCCAAATGAACCTGAAGTATTTACTAAAGCGACTAGCGCTATTTCAGGCCCTAACGATAACATAGTGCAACCACGTAATAGTGATAAACTTGATTGGGAAGTTGAACTCGCCATTGTTATAGGTAAACACGCCTCTTATGTCAGTGAAGAAGAGGCTCATAAATATATTGCTGGTTACTGTGTATGTAATGATGTTTCTGAGCGAACATTTCAATTGGAAAAAGGCAGCCAGTGGGATAAAGGAAAAGGTTGTGATACCTTTGGCCCTATCGGCCCATGGTTAGTTACTCGTGATGAAATAAAGGACGATAATAATTTGTCTATGTGGCTAGAAGTTAACGGTAAAATATTTCAAAATGGCAATACTAATACCATGATATTTAAGCCTGCTTATATCGTTAGTTACTTAAGCAAATTCATGAGCTTACAGCCGGGTGATATTATCTCTACAGGTACACCACCAGGAGTGGGATTAGGACAAAAACCTCCTCTTTATTTACAACCTAACGACAAAATCAATTTAGGCATTGAAGGGCTCGGCACTCAAGAGCAAATAGTTGTTAAACAAAAGTAGACGACTTGCCCTTTAGCATTTTGTTTTTTTTGGTTGGTGCATTAAACACAGGCACTAAATAGTGAACTGTGTTCTTTATTGTTCCGATAATTATATAAAGTGGTGCTCTTTATCATATCAAGTATAGTAACTTCATCCATTTAGCCTGCTTATTAAAAATGTAATGGTCAACTAAATCTGGAGAGAATTTAAGCCACTTTTTTCAATTCATTTAATTTCTGAAGGGGTGTCTGTAATCAATAGCTGAATGTCGACGTCTTGATCTGAATAGTACATTAACAAGTTAGTATTCGGCCGCTGACGCTTTATTGGATTCATTAATGCTTCTTTTGATAATTGGGCATTAGGGGTGTACTTATGCGCTTGCCCTGAGTTTGGATAATAATGTTTTTTCTTTGTTCGTATGGCGACAATATTTACTTTCGCCATCAAATTCGCTGTTTTATAAAGTCCTATTGCATGACCAAGATCATTCAGCTCTGCCTGTATTCTAATTTTTTATTAATTCAAGTTTTGATTGTCGCGAATGAAGAAAGCGGTTGCCTTTTTTAATATTTCGTTATCCCTATGCTCGTTTAAATTGTTTTCAAGGGATTGGATACGTTGCTGGTCTTGTGTTAATGCTGCTATACCTTCAGGCGTATGGCCTGATAATTCTAACTTATATTGCCTCTTCCATCGAGCAACCGCTGAATAACAAATACCTGAATTACCTTGTATTTGTTTGTAGGTGTAATTTTCTTCAACCATTAATTTTGCGTATTCGAGTTTCTGTTGAGGGCTGATTGTTATTTCTTGTTTTCTGGTCATTTTGATATATTAGGTTTTGATTATTTAAGCTATAAACCTCTACAGTTTCATTAGATCATTACATCTTAATAATAGGGAGGCAAACTATATTAATTGTGTAAGTTATTTTTAAAAAATTACGTTTTTTTTAATTTATTGCGTCTTATTTAAATAATCAATATCGATATTCGAATTTAAAATTTTCTCAGAACATGAATTTCCGATTACGATTTATACATTTTCATTCTCACTTATGTATGTACTTTATATTAGGAAACTAACCAGATATGACTATTGAATTTGACCCGACTGAACACCCACATCGTAGATATAGCCCATTTACGTGCTTCATCTAAGGATTTAAAATCCTCAGAAGGCCAACGTGGATGATACTTTATTGTTCTAAATAGCGATTCTGAATACGGATTATCATTGCTTACTCTTGGGCGGCTACGTGATGTGATCACTCCTAAGTCGTACATCTTAGCTCGCATTGTCAGGCTCTTCATCGGCGCACCATTATCTGAGTGCAGCACTAAGTCTTTCTTTAGGCATTTCTATGCCCATATACTGCGTTGAAGCAGCTCTGCCGTCTGTCCACATGTTTCATTGTAATGAACTTCCCAACCCACTATTTTTCGACTGTAAATATCTTCTATCATGTACAAGTAATAATGCTGACCAATTACCGAAGTCGGTAAATAACTGATGTCCCAGCTCCACACCTCGTTTGCTTTTTTAGCGGTGTAACATGTTTTCAGCTTTTAATATCCGATAAAAGCTCGATTCTGATGCTAAATACTCATCTCTATCCGCCAATATAGAGACAATCTGGTTTGGCGATAATGAGGGAAACTCATTATTATTACAAACATCAATAACAGCTTAGCGTTCTTTCGCACTTAGCTTGTTCAGCGGCTCAGGCCTAATGGCTGTTGGCCTTTTATCTTCACCAATAGCACCATCAATACGCCAACGCTGTAGCGTTCGAGTTGATAAACCAATCACTTCACAAGCCTTATCTTGCCTAGCACCTGGCGCTACGGCATGACTAACTAGTCGTGCATGCTTTTGCCTATCGCACAGCGGTATTAGCTGTCCTCTTTTTCCTTCCAATAGGCATCGTACTTTTTTCCTAATACGAGCAATGCAGCGGTTTCTGCTAAGGACTTTTCCTTTCTGCGCAGCTCTCGCGTTTGTTTTACTCTTTTATTCGATTTTGTTGTGTTACCTGCGATACAAGTTAGCTTCCAGGATTTTATCTGCTCTGAAAACAAACCTTTAACTCGACAATACTCACTTAATTCAACTTCCGATAATGTTGAGGTTTCCAGTACAACAGCAAACTTTTCTTCGCTTGACCACTTATCTGACGAGCTGGATTTTGACACGATTAAACCTGAGGCGTTGAATTGCTTTTGCCAACTATACAGGGTTGAAATATTAATACCTTCTTGCTCTGCAAACTTTCTGACCGATAAACCGCTTTGACTGAGCTTGTTTAATATTGCTTCTTTAAATTGGCTTGAATGCCTTTGGTAATGCACTGTTGATTACTTACCGCTCCCTGTTTATTTATTAAATTAATTGGGGCGACAACAATCCTGGTACAGGGGGATTGTAGTCTTTCTTGAACATCCCCCCCCTAAAAAATCTTATTAAATGGGAGGTAAATAGATATATATGTGAATAAATGTATCTTAGCTAGCTGTATATTGGTTTTTAGAATTAAAAAGGTAAAAGGATAAATACATGACATATTAAGAATATGATATGCATTTTTATCCCGTTGAATACCTCATTAATAATTTAATCCAATGAGCAATGAGTCGGTATTAGTCTCATGCCAAAAGCTTCAGGTAAGGCCAAATGGATACTGTAGAAGATACATACATACCAATTTATAACAAAAACTGTCTTGGGTAAAAACTAAAAAATGGGTGCAAGTGCAGAAAAGCAATGAAGGAGTTATTCGCTGTTCCAATTTTCATGCGTAGAGTCAACTACGGGCATAACATCCAATTAGCAACGTGAGCAAAAAAATGCTTTTGATTCTAATACCGTTTAACACGGTAGTACCTTATTACAATACTTTATTGAAACAGAATGATTAAAAAATAGAGGAGGCTTATGATAATAGAGAACTAGAGAACTAGAGAACTAGAGAACTAGAGAACTAGAGAACTAGAGAACTAGAGAACTAGAGAACTAGATAACATAATAAAGGATAATCGAATATACGGATATATCTAACTTAGGATATAAAATTTTGAATATAATAAAACACCTAAATAAAATTAACCACGTGAAAACTGCTGTAGCTTTTTTCATACTGGTTTGTAGTGTACAAAGTCATAATATTTATGCCAGTACTGCCGTTGTGGATGCTGAATTACCCAAGCAAAATGTTTCTTGGGATAGTGTTGGTACAAAAGATTCTCGGCAAGGTATGCCAACAGGAAATGGTACCTACAGTGCTTTAGTCTGGGCTGAACGGTCAAATGATTTGCTGTTGTTGTTAGGCGCGAATAATTTTTGGGATGAAAATGTTCATTTACAACATCCAGGTAGAATTAGAATTAGTTTTTCTGATCCTCTATTTGCGATTGGAAAGACATTTACTCAAGAATTAAAATTAAAAGAAAGCCAAATAATTATTACTGCTGGCGATAGCAGTGCAAAATATCAGATCAAGGTATGGGCGGATGCAAACAACCCTGTAATGCATATAGAGTCTAATCGTATATCAGGCTCTAATGACGTTACCATGACGATAGCTTTCGAATCACTTAGACCATGGGAAATGGATGGCGATACTTCCGGTTTGAATTATTATGACATGCTGGATTCTCCTTATGGCACCCCTAAAAAAAGGGCTGATATCATTGAAACCATTGCCCACGGTGTTTATTGGTATCAACGTAATAACGAGTCCTACTTTGATGAAATATTAAACCATCAAGGTATGACAGCTAGTAACTATAGTGATATTCTAACTGGTCGTACTTTTGGTGGTCTATTAATAGGGGATGGGTTTAGTGCGTCTGGTAACACTATAACGAAAACAGGTAGCAGCTTTCAGGCTAGCATTGTTTTAAATTCAGAAATTGCAACAGTTTCTGATTGGAAAACGTCCACCTTGTCAAGTTTACCTGCCTTCTCTGAAATCGAAACACAACGTACAGCACATGAAAACTGGTGGGATACTTTTTGGAATCGTAGTTACATGTTTGCTAGTGGTACTAGTGAAGCAATTGATTTAACACAAAAATATACAGTGGCTCGTTATCTGCAAGCTTGTGCTAGCCGCACGCCAGGCATGCCTCTAAGATTTAACGGCTCTATTTTTACCGTTGGTAAAATAGGTGGCGATCCTGATTGGCGTCCCTGGAACTCTTATCACGCCTTTAATCAACGTTTTGCCTATTGGGGAATGTTAGCAAGTGGTGACTTTGATTTAATGCAACCTCACTTTGATTTATACAATAATAGTTTTCAACTAGCTAAAGATCGAGTCAGCACATGGTGGCCGGGTACTGAAGGTGCTGTTTGGCCTGAAGTTCTTGGTTTGTTTGGACAGTCTGTTGGTGGCGAATACGGTTGGGATAGAGCTGGACATACAGTTGATTATATTCGCGGTGATCACACCCGTGGGCTGTATACCGGTAATATTGAACTTGCAGCAATGATGTTAGATTATTACGAATATACAGAGGATGGTACTTTTGCTACGAGTAAACTTATTCCATTAGCAAAAGAAATAGTCAAGTTTTACTTTACGAAATGGTCTGTTGATTCAACGACAGGAAAGTTGAACATGACGCCCGTTTGGTCAGGAGAAATTGATCGCAATTTAACTAATCCTACTGCAGATATCTCAGGTTTACATAAAGTTGTAGATGGCTTGCTGGCGTTGCCAACATCATTAACGACAACGAGTGACCGAACGTATTGGGCCGATGTTAAAACTAAAATTCCACCTATTAAAATTAGTAGTAGCGGTCGCTTTCAAACCTCAGAGGATGTGGAACTAGGGAATGAAACTAATAACCAAAATTTATACCCTGTTTTTCCTATGCGCTCGCATGGATATGGCAAGGCAGACTTACTAACCGCTGTCAACAGTTATACCAATCGACGAGGAAAAAACCCAAGAGATGCCTATCGTGCGTGGCGTCATGACGGCATTCACGCTGCTTATTTGGGCTTAACTGATGACGCAAAAGCTCAGATTAACGATTCCTTGGGGAGAAATGCAGAAGGTGAATGGCGCTTTACTGGTTTTGCAGCCAATGTTATAGATGGCGATCCAAATGTAGAGCCTGCTGCGATTGGTAAAATTACTTTTCAATCTATGCTTTTACATCCAGGAGAAGGTGACCAATTAAACTTATTCAATGCTTGGCCTGCTGAATGGGATGTGAAGTTCAAATTACATGCACCCAAAAGTACCGTAGTAGAAGGCGAACTAGCAAATTCTGTGCCTAACTTTGTTGTATCACCGGCAAACCGAACCAGTGACGTTGTAGTCAGAACTACACCGGCAGTTGCATTTGGCAATGAAACCACTGATGCGTGGTCGCCAGCTAATCAGAATGCGACGCAGTTAGCAGGAGATTTTAACGGCGACGGTATCGCTGACATAGGTCTTTGGGAGAAAGATAATGGTAGCATATACCTCCGTTATGGCAATGGACAAGGCAATTTTACCGGAGAAACTTTCTATCAGTGGTCTGCTAATTCAGCGACACAGCATATTATTGCCGACTTTAATGGTGATGGTAAAGATGATATTGGCGTATGGGAATATGGCCAAGGGAGCTGGTACATTCGGTATAATCTCGGAAACGGTCAGTTTGGTAATGAAACGTTATATGTATGGAATGCCGCGCCAACAGCTAAAGTATTAGCTGGTGATTTTAATGGTGATGGAAAAGGTGATATTGGTGTTTGGGAAAGTAGTGGTAATTGGTATATTCGCTATGGTAATGGTGCCGGCCAGTTTTCCAATGAAACGCACTTTATTTGGAATGCCAACCCCGTAGCACAGCCTTTCTTTGGCGATTTTAATTCTGATGGGAACGATGATATAGGGGTTTGGGATAAGCAGCAAGGTAGCTGGTATATTCGTTATGGTAATGGCACAGGTCAGTTTACGAATGAATCTCTATATCAATGGAATGCATCTCCATTAGCTGAGGTGATTTCGGGAGATTTTAATGGTGATGCTAAATCTGATATAGGTGTTGTTGAAAAAGATGGAACAGGAAGAAACTTTTTTGTACGGTATAAGAACTAGTACTTTTACCTATTAACATTTATTTGTCTAAGTTTATGTCTAACCATTTTGTTAGACATAAACTTAATAAAGTGATGAGGGCATCTACGATCAGAAATAATATAACGAAAATCTAAAATAGATCACATAAAATATCCTTATGTATAAACAAATACTGATTTAAAACTAAAATAGTTTATTTAGGATTTGACACTTTATTACGAAATTGTACTGGCGTCATTTCATATTCTTTGTGAAAAATATCATAAAAACGGCTAACAGAACCGAAACCGGCTTCAAGAGCAATATTAGTTATAGGACGATTAGTATCAATTAATAACGCCTGAGCATGTTGTAATCTTAATTTGTTTACATATTTTTTAATTGAAATTTTCATTACCTGATTAAAGACAGTCATCGCATAGTTTGGATGTAACCCTGTACTCTTAGCTATATCACTTATAGTGATTTTTTGATCATAATTATCGGAAATGTATCGCAAGATAGTGCGTATATGAGGTAATCCATTTACAAAATTATTTTTGTCGTCCTTTAGCTCTTTTTTCGCCAAGTTAAAAATACTATAAGGTTCAAGTGACATACGGCGAATTCTACTACGTATTTCATCAAGGACCTGCGCCATTAAAACCTTTTCCTTTGTTTCAAGGTTACTCTCCCATAGTCGAGTCAAAGGTTGATCAATTTTATGAAGGCTATCAGCAATCAACACCTCACCATGAATAATTTTACTAATAAAATCTTCGGGGAACTTCCACTGCAAAAAAGCTTGTAATGGGATATATATAATGACCATTTCGCCATCACCTTTGGAAGCGGTCATTTGATGAGGGTAAGAAGCCCAAAAAAGTATCATGCGCCCTTCAGGTACGTAGATATTGTTGCCATTAATTAAATAGTCAGCGGAACAATCAAATAAATAATTAATTTCAATATGACCATGCCAATGACTAGTTTCCATTGAGCTTGGTCTTTTCCTTTCAAAGCCAAAGTTATTTTCATAACCTTGAATTTCTAATGGACTATGTTCATCAAATATTACTTGTTTAAACCAATCTAACATATCGATCTCTGAATAATAATTTACTATCTAAAATAAACTATTGACACTCTTATAGAAAGCACTATTTCATTGATTCGGTGTTTTTCAAGGCAGTTGTAACCCTCAAATATACGTTGATACATTTTATCTAGATTCATAGTTGTTTTTTCTAGTTAGAGCTTTTAGGTTTCAGCTATGAACCAAGAGGTATTTGCGAGCGCTTTTAAAGAATTACAGCAGGCAAATTATATAAGTAGTTGGCGCGGTGAAGGTCGTATGAATCAAGGTAATAATGCGCTACAAAGCGGTGATGTAAATAAAGCAGAAAAAGCGTTTAAAGCGACTATTGCTATTGAACCATATTTTGATACAAGTTATATCAATTTGGCAGACTTGTATCGTTCTTTACAAAAGCCAGCACAAGTGAACTCCGTGCTTATTAAGGGGATGAAAAACTTACCTAAATCAGGGACGATAAAATACTATTACGGCTTACATCTAGTCCGACAAAAATCGCTTGCTAAAGCTGTAATTTTTTTAAAGAATCTATGTTGTTATATCCTGACAATGCTCAATATGTCTATACTTATATTTTGGCCATGGATGGAGCAGGGAATAGTTCACAAGCACTTGTTAAGCTTAAATCGTTAACCTTTAATTATCCAGATCAAGCTCAATTGCGCGAGCTAGGTTTGTATTTATCACAAAAGCTAAATAGTAAAGCCGACTATGATTGGTTTTTAGTTTTATATGGCACTATGGGGGCGTTTCCGCCATAGAGTTTATAGTCTAAAAAATCTTTTTCCTCACAAGTTTCTATGGCGGTTCGGGGCACATACCGACATAGGTTTTACGGCAAGTCCGTGCGCAGTGCTGACGTAACGAGTTGAAAAACTTAAGGCTTGCTAAGAGTCAAAAGCGGCCTTTAATAACAGAAATTTATCTATCAAGTGCTTAGTCCCGAATCTGTCAGATTAAGAAATAAACAAA
>Ga0209184_1000235_pt1 | contig 69828 bp, 74 predicted proteins | sample EN8Hudsemesocosm_2_FD_184627 | JGI IMG/M metagenome (GOLD analysis project Ga0209184, IMG submission 184627) | Methane-oxidizing microbial communities from mesocosms in the Hudson Canyon - EN8C Hudson Canyon (SPAdes) (version 2) | ecosystem: Environmental > Aquatic > Marine > Cold seeps | place... | reverse complement strand
GGCGTGAGAACTTATGATTATATTCGAGATAGAGTCAGCGGTGAATGTAAATTGCCATCGCTTGCCCAATTGATTCATGAAAAAGCTCAAGTAGGTTTTGCTAATCCCTAGAAGTTATAGCGGATACTGATTAGCTAATGGCTGGTTTTGGCTGACAACAGACATAAAAAAAGCCCAAGTCCTTATCAGACATGAGCTTTCTTATATTTCTTTCTGGTGCCGATGGCCGGAGTTGAACCGGCACGACCTAAGTCACCACCCCCTCAAGGTGGCGTGTCTACCAATTTCACCACATCGGCTTTTATGAGGATCTTTATTCAACGACTACTTTATCTGCTTCAGTTTCCACAGTGTCAGCAACTTTATCTGCTTCAACGTTTACTTCTTCAGCCATTGTAGCGATTTCTTGTTGAATCTTTTTAACTTCCGCTGGCAACTCTTCGTCAATAACAGGAAGAGTATCAATAGCCGGTATAACCTCAACTTCATTAACTAAAGGCACATCAGCAAAAACTTCTTCACCAGCCTCCATTAAATCAGCTTCGCCTTCTATATTGCCACTCATTACAGCTAAACCAAGACTTGTAGCAAAAAACAAAGCTGCCAGAATTGCAGTTGTTCTTGATAAAAAGGAAGATGCTCCTTGCGCACCAAAAACTGTACCTGAAGAACTACCAAACGCAGCACCAGCATCAGCACCTTTACCTTGCTGAATTAATACAAAGCCAATGACACCTAGGCCCAACAATACATGAACAACTATGATTACTTGATACATATCTTTTTTCTACTTAAATCGATTTATAAATCGCTAAAAATGATGCTGCGTCTAATGAAGCCCCACCAATTAAGCCACCGTCAATATCAGGCATTGCAAAAATTGCTTTTGCATTGGCTGGCTTAACGCTACCACCGTATACAATTTGAACATTTTCAGCAATTGCTTGGCTTTTTGCTGCGATTTGCTCACGAATGTATTTATGTACTTCTTGTGCTTGTTCGTCAGATGCTGTTTTACCAGTACCGATTGCCCATACTGGCTCATAAGCGATAACAGAGTTAGCTAAAGCATCAACACCAGCTAAATCAATAACTGCATTTAACTGCCCATCAATGACTGCAAATGTAGTGTCGCTTTCACGTTCTTCTAATGTTTCACCAATACAAAGAACTGGAGTAATTCCTTCTTTTTGTGCTTGGCAAAAACGTGCTGCTACTGATTCGTTAGTATCTCCGTAGTATGAACGTCTTTCTGAATGTCCAACTAAGGCATAAGAACAACCCGTTTCTTTCAGCATAAATGCTGAAGTTTCACCTGTATATGCACCTGATTCATGATCAGCTACATTTTGGCCGCCTAACGCTAATGGAGTATTTTTCACGACACTTTCAATATCTGATAAATAAACGGTAGGAACACATACAGCAATACCTTTATCACCATCACTTAGACCAGCAATAATTGCATTTGCTAATTCAATCCCTTCTGAACGTGATCCGTTCATTTTCCAATTACCCATCACTATAGATTGACGCATTTCACACTCCAATAAAAACTAAACCGCTTATAGTATAGGGTAAAGCACTCTAGTTCAAGCTTATATTGCTTTCTTTACCACATCGACCAATTGATCTGCATACTTAAGCACTTCATCGTAATTTTCACCTTCAACCATGACTCGAATCAAAGGCTCTGTTCCTGACGCTCTCAAAAGAACGCGACCTTTATTACCCATACTTTTCTCAACAGCTTTTACTGCTTTCTGGATATCTTCAACCTCATCTAGATTGACTTTTTTGTTTACTCTTACATTTTTTAATATTTGAGGATATTTTTGAGTATCCGCTTTAAGCTCATGCAAGCTTTTTCCACTTTGCTGAACCTCAGCTAAAACTTGTAGCGCTGCAACTATACCGTCACCTGTCGTGGTTTTATCTAAACATATAATATGTCCAGATCCTTCCCCACCCAATACGCTTTTATGCTTATCTAACATTTCCATAACATAGCGATCGCCAACATTAGCACGTATCAAATCAATACCAATTTTCTTTAGTGCATGCTCCACACCTAAATTAGTCATTAATGTACCAACCACTGTTTTATCTTTTGACCCAGCACTCTGATGTGATTTTGCAATAATATAAATTAACTCATCACCATCAACCACTTCACCTTTATGGTCAACCATTATCAGACGATCACCATCACCATCTAATGCAATACCTAAATCAGCTCTATATTCAATAACTTTTTCGGCTAGCAATTCTGGCTTTGTTGCGCCACATTCTTCATTAATATTCAAGCCATCTGGTTCTGCGCCAATAGTAACAACTTCAGCACCAATTTCTGTAAAAACATGTGGTGCGATATGGTAAGTTGCTCCATTTGCACAATCAACCACAATACGTAATCCATTAAAGTCTAAGCTAGTGGGTACTGTTGATTTACAAAACTCAATATATCGACCGGCAGCATCAGTTAATCGTTTAGCCTTCCCCAACTGTGCTGACTCGACTGTTGTCATCGGAGAATCTATATATTTCTCAATTTTATGCTCTAGCTCATCGGGTAGTTTTTTACCTTCAACAGAGAAAAACTTTATCCCATTATCATAATAAGGATTATGAGAAGCACTAATAACAATACCGGCTTTAGCTCTTAAAGTTCTTGTTAAATAAGCAACGCCAGGAGTTGGCATAGGACCAAGAAGCCTTGTATCAACACCAGCAGCAGACAACCCTGCTTCTAACGCTGATTCAAACATATAGCCCGAAATTCTAGTATCTTTACCAACGATGACAAAACCATAACCTTCTTCTGCAAAAACGCGCCCTGTAGCCCATCCAAGCTTAAGCATAAAATCTGGTGTAATAGGATGTTTACCTACCTCACCTCTAATTCCATCCGTACCAAAATATTTTTTTTTCATCGTTGCTATGTCCACATAAATTATGAATGTTTAGTAACTACTCAGCGTATTTTAAAAATGTAGTAATATTATGTCAATCTTGCATTGACAGAGCTTGCTTTTAAGCCCTCCCTTGCTGGGGAGGGTTTGGGTGAGGAGATAAAAAAAACCTTTTTTCTTATTCTTTTTGCTTTTAGCAATAAAGAAAAAAAACGTTTTGCAAAAGAGAATTGTTTAACTTCTCCTCACCCAACCCTCTCCAGCAGGAGAGGACTTCAGAGCGGAACCCATCATTTTTCGCTTAGTACTTACATTCTTTATTACAAAAAAAAGGAGAGACATTTAGCCTCTCCTTTTTCTGCTTTGTATAACGTTAGCTTTGCTCAGTAGCACCATCTATTGAGGAATCACCTTTTCCATCCTCTTTTTTATCAGCCTCATCTTTTTCAGATTTAGCTTCATTATCATTTGATGGTGGTGGAGTATCATCCCAACCTTGAGGGTCTCTAACAGGTTTTCTATCCATTAGATCTTCTAACTGATATTTATCAATAGTTTCATACTTCATCAAAGCATCAGACATAGTATGTAAAATATCTTCATTATCTTTCAATATTTGCTCTGCTCGCTGGTAATTTTGATCAATGATTTTTCTTACTTCTTCATTAATAGTTACCGCTGTACCTTCAGCAATAGATTTGTTTTGGGTAACAGAGTGACCAAGAAATACTTCGCCATCTTCTTCACCATAAGCCAAAGGTCCTAAACGACGAGATAAGCCCCATTTAGTTACCATGTTTCTAGCTAACTCAGTTGCTCTTTCAATATCATTTGAAGCACCTGTTGAAACTTGTTCCCAGCCAAATATTTGCTCTTCGGCAATACGACCACCGTACAAACTAGAAATCATGCTATCTAATTTTTGCTTACTAGCACTGTATTGGTCTTTTTCTGGTAAGAACATTGTTACACCTAATGCTCTTCCTCGCGGCATGATACTTACTTTATAAACAGGATCATGCTCTGGTACTAATTTACCAACAATCGCATGACCGGCTTCATGATAAGCAGTCATTCTTTTTTCTTTTTCGTCCATCACCATAGAATGCTTTTCAACACCCATGATCAATTTATCTTTGGCTTTTTCTAGATCAGCCATAGTGACAGTACGTTTATTTTTTCTTGCTGCAAACAGCGCTGCTTCATTAATTAAGTTAGCTAAATCTGCACCAGAAAACCCTGGTGTACCTTGTGCGATGTATTTAACAATCACATCATCAGCAGCCGGTACCTTTTTCATATGAACATTTAAAATCTGCTCACGACCCTTAATATCTGGCAAGCCGACATTAACTTGCCTATCAAAACGACCTGGACGTAATAAAGCACTATCTAATACATCTGCACGGTTTGTTGCGGCAACGACAATAATACCTTCATGCCCTTCAAAACCATCCATTTCAACCAATAATTGGTTTAATGTTTGCTCACGTTCATCATTACCACCACCTAAACCAGCACCACGAGAACGACCAACCGCATCAATCTCATCAATAAAGATAATGCAAGGTGCATGTTTTTTAGCTTGTTCGAACATATCACGTACACGCGATGCACCAACACCAACAAACATTTCTACAAAATCAGAACCAGAGATTGTAAAGAATGGTACTTTTGCTTCACCAGCAATAGCTCTAGCTAATAAAGTTTTACCTGTTCCTGGAGGCCCTACCATTAACGCACCACGAGGAACACTACCGCCAAGTTTTTGGTATTTAGCTGGATCTTTTAAGAAGTCAACCATTTCTTCAACTTCTTCTTTAGCTTCATCACAACCGGCAACATCAGCAAAAGTGACTTTGTTTTGATCTTGCTCAAGCATTCTGGCTTTACTTTTACCAAAACCCATAGCACCACCACGACCACCGCCGCCGCCGCCTTGCATTTGACGCATGAAGAAAATCCACACGGCAATCAACAATAATATAGGACCAAATGACATTAATAACGTCATCAATAATGAAGGTTCTTCAGGAGGTTGAGCTTTAATTTCAACAGCATTTTGCAATAAATCATCAATTAAATGATTATCATCAGGTGCATAAGTTCTAAACTTCTCACCTGTTTGCATTCTTCCCTTAATATTATGCTCATCAATTGTAACTTGCTGAACCTGCCCTGCTTTGACTGAATCAAGAAACTGGGAATAAGAGATTGAACCATCACTACGTGCAGTTCGAGAACCAAAATTATTAAAGACTGACATCAGCACAACTGCGATGACAACCCACAAAACTACATTTTTAACCATATCGTTCAAGATACACGCCCTAGACCACTACGGCCCTAAATTATAAAAAACTAAATGATTATATCAGGATTAAGCCATCCGAATAATCGCAATTATTTTACTGATATAGAGTCAAATCTTATTTTTTAAACCCTTTAGCCAAAATATATACTTCTTTACTTCTTGGTCTTGATGATTTTGGCTTTCTTATCACTACAGTTGTGAAGCATTTTGTCACATCTTTCTTATATTCATCAAATCCTGCTCCTTGGAACATTTTAATCAGAAAAGTTCCACCTTTTGTCAAAACTGTTTGAGCTGTATCTAAAGCTAACTCTGCTAGATAGATTGATCTTGGCTGATCCATAGCCTTATTTCCACTAATATTTGGTGCCATATCCGACATAACAAGATCAACAGGTGCTCCATCTAAAACTCGCATCAATTCATCCAATACATCGTTTTCTCTAAAATCACCTTGAATAAAGTCAACGCCCTCAATAGGATCAATAGCTAACAAGTCCAGTCCAATGACTTTATTTTTTTTACCTACAATTTTTCTAGCATAATCAGACCATCCGCCAGGCGCTGCTCCCAAATCAATTACATTCATTCCTGTCTTGATGATTTTATCTTTTTCCTGAATCTCAACCAGTTTAAAAGTAGAGCGTGAGCGATAGCCCAGTGTCTGTGCTTTTTTTACATATTCATCATCAAAATGCTCTTGCATCCATTGATTACTGCTTTTGCTACGCGCCATATCGTTTGTAGTGTAGAATTATATTATTTTTATTAATTAGGACAACAGTGTGAATTCTGTCAGAAAAAAGCAATTTAAGGCCCAGGCCCATACATTAAAACCCGTTATTATAGTTGGTCAAGCAGGCTTAACAGAATCTGTACTCAAAGAGATTGAAATCACTTTAGATACTCACGAATTAATAAAAATCAAAATTCGTGCTGAAAGAGATGATAGAAAAGTCATCCAAGAGCAAATTGTTGCTGAAACTAAAGCAGAGCTTATTCAAAGTATAGGTCAGATTATCGTTATTTATCGCAAAAAACCAGAGGTTAAAATAGAAAAGGTTACAGGACCTAGAAGAAGATAACAGCGATCAATTTAAATATGCCCTTACATACATACCTGCAATTAAATTGAGTTAGGGCAAAAGAGTTTATTTTAATTTCTCCTCTCCCAACCCTCTCCATCAGGAGAGGGCTCCAAGCTCTCCCTTGAACCTTTCACCTGCTTTTCTATATATATTGTATAGATAATATTTCGTATTCTTTTTTACCACTTGGTGTCTTAATAGTCACCACATCTTCAACTTCTTTACCTATAAGACCTCTTGCTATTGGTGAACTTACTGAAATCCGTCCTTCTTTGATCTCAGCCTCATCCACTCCCACAATTTGATAAGTAACAACATCTTCTGTATCAATATCTTCAATCTCTACCGTTGCACCAAAAATGACTTTACCGCCTGCATCTATAGTAGTGACATCTATAATTTGGGCATTTGATAGCTTGCCTTCAATATCGCTAATACGCCCTTCAGTAAAACTTTGCTGCTCTTTTGCTGCATGATACTCAGCATTTTCTTTCAAATCACCATGTGCTCTAGCTTCTGAAATAGCTTTCACAATCCTAGGTCTAACGACTGATTTTAATTCTTTTAATTCATCTCGCAACTTATCTGCGCCAACTACGGTAAGGGGTACTTTATCCACCATATCTCTATCTCCAATCTTCTTAGTCCATTACTGAGGACAAATAAAAATAAAGGCTGACAAAAGCCAGCCTTTTTAATATTAATAATAAGACGAACTCAATAAGCCCGTCTCTATAATTACTTTAAACTACCATGCAAATCCTGCAAGCAATTAACATCACCAGCATTTAACTCACCCAATGCATAACACGCTGCTTTTGCACCAGCCATAGTTGTGTAATACGTGACATGATGCTGCAAAGCTTCTCTTCGCATTGTAAACGAATCTTTAATCGCCTTAACACCATCAGTTGTATTTATAATTAATTGAATTTCATCATTCTTAATCATATCAACGGTATTAGGACGGCCTTCGTTAACTTTATATACAGTTTCACAAACTAAGCCAGCCGCTTCAATTATCTTTGCTGTTCCTTTTGTTGCTACAACTTGATAGTTATTTTCAATTAACATACGAGCCACTTCAACTACTTTGGGCTTATCCGCTTCACGAATACTAATAAGTGCTTTACCACCGGCACTCAAGTCAACACCCGCTGCTCGTTGTGATTTAGCAAAAGCTTCACCAAAAGTTTTACCTACACCCATCACTTCGCCTGTTGATTTCATTTCAGGCCCTAATAATGGGTCAACACCAGGAAACTTAACAAAAGGGAATACAGCTTCTTTTACTGAATAATAATCAGGCACACACTCCTCTGTAATACCTTGTTCTTTAAGTGACTTACCGGCCATACATAATGCAGCAATTTTTGCTAATGGATAGCCTGTTGCTTTAGATACAAAAGGTGCAGTTCTTGATGCTCTAGGATTAACCTCTAACACATAAATATTTTCACCTTGTATTGCAAACTGAGTATTCATTAAACCTCGAACACCCAATGCTTCAGCCATTTGGCCTACTTGTACACGTAATTTATCTTGTATATGTTTTGGTAAATCATAAGGGGGAATAGAGCATGCCGAGTCACCTGAATGTACACCAGCCTGTTCAACGTGCTGCATTAAACCGCCAATTAATAATGTTTCACCATCATAAATAGCATCAACATCCATTTCAATCGCATCATCTAAAAAGCGATCTAACAAGACAGGCGCATCATTTGAAACACCAATGGCACCTTTCATATAACGTGTTAAAGCTTCTTCGTTATATACGATTTCCATTCCACGCCCACCTAAAACATAAGAAGGTCGGACAACTAAAGGATAACCGAGATCTTTAGCAACACTGACAGCTTGCTCAACTGAACGAGCTGTACCATTAGGCGGCTGTTTTAAATCTAATTTATTCAATAATGCTTGAAATCTTTCACGATCTTCAGCTAAATCAATTGCATCAGGCGATGTACCAATAATAGGTGCGCCTGCCGCTTCTAGATCACGTGCTAATTTAAGCGGTGTTTGACCGCCATACTGCACAATCACACCTTTAGGTTTTTCTAGATGGATAATTTCTAATACATCTTCAAAGGTTAATGATTCAAAATAAAGGCGATCAGAGGTATCAAAATCAGTAGAAACTGTTTCAGGATTACAATTCACCATAATGGTTTCGTAACCATCTTCACGCAAAGCTAATGCTGCATGAACACAGCAGTAATCAAATTCAATACCTTGACCGATACGGTTTGGACCACCACCTAAAATAATGATTTTTTCTTTATCTGAAACGCGCGCTTCACATTCTTCTTCATAAGTAGAATATAAATATGCTGTATCTGATGAAAACTCTGCCGCACAAGAATCAATACGCTTATAAACAGGTCGAACATTCTGTTTGTGTCTTAATTTACGAACTTCCGATTGTTTAGCGCCTAATAATTTAGCTAAGCGAGCATCCGAGAAACCTTTTTGCTTCAACTTAAACAGCTCATTACCTTTTAAGGTAGCTAAAGTTTTCGTCGCCAAACTTTTTTCAGTTAAAACTAAATCTTCTACTTGAGCTAAAAACCAAGGATCAATTCGACTTGCTTCATGAATATCATCAAAAGACATGCCACTACGGAAAGCATCTGCTACATACCATAAGCGCTCTGGCCCTGGGTGACGCATTTCACGCTGCATGATATCGGCTGAATCAGGATCAGAAAAATCAACAATTTCATCTAAGCCATCAACACCAATTTCTAAACCACGTAAGGATTTCTGCAATGATTCTTGAAAAGTACGTCCAATCGCCATCACTTCACCCACAGATTTCATCTGCGTGGTTAATCTATCATCGGCTTGTGGAAATTTTTCAAAAGTAAATCTAGGTACCTTAGTTACCACATAATCAATTGATGGCTCAAATGAAGCCGGAGTAGCGCCGCCTGTAATTTCATTCTTCAATTCATCCAGTGTGTAACCAATGGCTAATTTTGCAGCCACTTTAGCAATAGGAAAACCTGTTGCTTTTGATGCCAATGCAGATGAACGAGAAACCCTTGGGTTCATCTCAATCACCACCATACGACCATCTTCTGGATTAATCGCAACTTGTACGTTTGAACCACCAGTATCAACACCAATCTCACGCAAAACGGCTAATGAGACGTTTCGTAAGATTTGGTATTCTTTATCTGTTAATGTTTGAGCTGGGGCAACAGTAATTGAATCACCTGTATGCACACCCATTGGGTCAAAATTTTCAATGGAACAGATAATGATACAGTTATCGTTAGTATCACGTACCACTTCCATTTCGTATTCTTTCCAACCTAATACTGATTCTTCAACCAGCAATTCATTAGTTGGCGATAAATACAAACCACGCTCACAAATCTCAACAAACTCTTCTTTATTGTAAGCAATCCCACCACCACTTCCACCCATCGTAAATGAAGGACGAACAACAGTCGGGTAACCTACTTCAGCTTGTGCAGCAAAAGCTTCTTCCATTGTATGAGCAGTTTTAGATCTAGCAACTTCAAAACCTAATCGACCCATTGCTTGATTAAATAAGTCTCTATCTTCAGCCATATTAATGGCTTCTTTGGTTGCTCCGATCATTTCCACGCCATATTTTTCTAATACGCCATGTTTATCTAAATCTAAAGCACAGTTTAATGCTGTTTGGCCGCCCATTGTAGGTAAGACTGCATCTGGCTTTTCTTTTGCAATAATTTTTTCAACTGTTTGCCAGTCAATAGGCTCTATATAAATTGCATCAGCCATATCTGGGTCAGTCATAATCGTTGCTGGATTAGAGTTAACCAGAATTACGCGATAACCTTCTTCTCTTAATGCTTTACACGCTTGAGTTCCTGAGTAGTCAAATTCACATGCTTGGCCTATCACGATAGGGCCTGCACCTAATAATAAAATCGATTTTATGTCGGTTCTTTTTGGCATAGTTCGTTAAATCTACTCTGTTATTTGTTAGCTGAATGGGTATCCATCATTTCGATGAATTGATCAAATAATGACTCTACATCATGTGGCCCAGGGCTTGCTTCTGGGTGTCCTTGAAAGCTCATTGCTGGGCAATCTGATCTTTCAATTCCTTGCAAGCTTCCATCAAATAATGAATGATAAGTTGCATTAATATTTGCAGGCAGTGTTTTCTCATCCACAGCAAAACCATGATTCTGACTACTAATCATCACTCGGCCTGTCGCTTTTTCTTGTACAGGATGGTTAGCACCATGATGACCAAACTTCATTTTCTCAGTTTTAGCACCACTGGCTAAAGCTAATAATTGATGACCTAAACAAATACCAAATGTCGGTATTTTTTGCTCTAGAATTGTTTTGATTGCTTCAATTGCATAAGTACAAGGCTCTGGATCACCAGGCCCATTAGAAAGGAATACGCCATCAGGATTCATCGCCAGAACATCAGCAGCAGGTGTTGTTGCTGGAACGACTGTCACTTTACACCCTCTATTTGCTAGCAAACGAAGAATGTTGCGTTTAACACCAAAATCATAGGCAACAACATGTTTGGTTAGGTTTTCAGCTTCTGAATGCCCACCAATTAATGCCCAAGTGTTTTCTGTCCAGTCATATTGTTCAGTTGTAGTTACTTCTTTAGCTAAATCCAACCCTTTTAAACCAGAGAAGCCAGCTATTGCTTTTTCAGCCCTTGCAGCTTCGATACTTTCACCGGCGATAACACAACCTCGCTGCGCACCTTTATCACGTAAAATACGTGTTAATTTACGTGTATCAATATCAGCGATAGCAACTACGTTATTATCCAACAAATATTGTTGTAATGATTTTTCACTACGCCAGCTACTTAATTGCAAAGGTAAATCACGAATAACCAGGCCACTTGCAGAAACTGTGCATGACTCATCATCTTCACTGGTTGTACCAACATTACCAATATGAGGATAAGTTAAAGTTACAATTTGACGCGCGTATGAAGGATCACTCAGGATTTCCTGATAGCCCGTTAATGAAGTATTAAATACAACCTCACCAACAGAACAGCCATCCGCACCAATTGACACGCCATGAAACACTGTTCCATCTTCTAATAACAGTAAAGCAGGATTACTCAAGATCAGTCACCTTTAAATGCACAAACGGGATACGCCTTGCCGAACGCACCCCATTCTTAATTTAGAAAAATAACTGGTATTCTACGGAATTATGCCAATAAATTCATTAACAATTTAATATATATTTACATCTCAAACCTTAATTACAAATAGATTTTTCATAAGCAAGCACATCCCTAATAACAATCTTGATTTTTCTGAGTAGCTTTACGATTCCTTCCTGTCATCAGCTGTCATTAATCGGACCGCCAAATCATGGTTTGAATAGGTTTCCAAAGCATGCCCCACCTTACGACATCTACCGCAGTTACCTTCATAACGCATACAAAACTCATCAATATAAATCAAAATTGAATGGTCTATAAGATACCCCTCAGAAAAATCAAAGGTAATATCCTTACCTGGTTCAATGCTATCCACCGCACGCTTAAGGGGCAAGAAATTTGAAAACAAAGCTGAACCCACTATTTTAACGGTGACGCGATTACCCTGTTCTACAATTGTAAAATGAATTTTAAACATATTGTTTAGCCACACACCACGAGAGACATGAAGCACTAACTTTACAAATACGCCAAAAAACACACCTACTAACAAGTTAGTTGCCAATACCGCTAAAATCGTTACCACAAACAAAAATAACTGATCCTTTCCTATTGCCAAAACATCTGCAAATACTTTTGGTGTTGCTCTACGATAACCGACAAAAACCAATAAAGCAGCTAAAGAGGCGTGAGGAATATTGTGAATAAAATGGGGAAACAAAACCACGAAAAGTAACAATATCAAGCCATGGAAAAAATTAGCCCAACCTGTTTGCGCACCACCCTCAACATTTGCAGAGCTACGCACAAACTCGGCAATCATCGGTAAACCACCCAAAAACCCAGAAACAACATTACCCAATCCAACCGCAGATAAATCACGATCTAAATCAGTCCGTCTTTTGTAAGGGTCAAGCTTTTCAGCTGCTGTAGCACTTAATAAGCTTTCAAGACTAGCAACCATACAGATGGTTATTGTTGCCACCCAAAACTCAAAGGTCAATATTTTTGAGAAATCAGGAAGACAAAAGTATGAGCCTATCTCCATTGGAATGGAAACCAAAAAAGGCGCAGGGATTAAATGATCATGCACTTCCGCTTGCCAAAAATGATAATGATCATGCTCAATACCAAAAAGCTGCGCCAAAGCCATTCCTACCATCAGAACGATAATAGGAGCAGGAATTTTACCGACCCTACTATTCTTTAAATAAGGCCAAATAAATAGAATAGAAAAAGAGATGAGGCCTATCGTGGCAATTTCAGGGGTGGAATTCATCAGGCTATTAGGTATTTGAGCTATTGAAGAAAATAGACTACCTGGCTCAGGAATTACACCCAGCATGACATGAGCTTGCCTAGCCATAATACTAATTCCCATAGCTGCCAACATTCCATGTACAACAGGAGCAGGGAAAAAAGCACTCAAACTGCCTAATCTACATTTCCCCATAATGACTTGTATCAAACCTGTAATCATTACCGCAGCCAAGGTATAACGATAACCAGACATCATGTCGCCACCATCACTCAGCGACTCTACTGCGGCCAACATCACTACAATCAAACCACCCGCCGGACCATTAATAACGATATAAGAACCATTAAGGCGTGAAACTAATAGTCCACCGACAACAGCCGTAATAATACCCGCCGAAGGAGGAAAGCCCGAGCCAATAGCAATCCCTAAAGATAAAGGCAGTGCGATAAGAAACACAAAGAAACCAGCCAACACATCACTGCGCCAATTTTGTTTTAGACCGTCTATTCCTGTCTTTGGAAGTTTAAATTGTTTATTCATAATGACTGATTTTGCTGAGTAATCGCTAATTCTAGCAATTTTGCCTTATAAAATCAGATCAATATTACTTTTTGTCATTAAATTGTCACAATAAACATGTAGGAACAGCCTTAATAAATCAGAATTTTCAAATAAAAAAGGGAGAGGTTTTGAGTCAGTGTTTTATAAAGCACTGACTCAAAACCTCTCCCTCACAAAGAAGAATACCTTATGAATTTATGACAAACCTAAAACATCCTGCATATCAAAAAGACCATTTTCTTTATCTTTTAACCAAACAGCTGCTCTAACGGCACCATTTGCAAAAGTCATACGACTCGTTGCTTTGTGAGTAATTTCAACACGCTCACCTTCATCTGCAAACATGACTGTATGCTCACCCACAATATCACCAGCTCGAATAGTAGAAAAACCAATAGTTTTTCTATCTCTCTCCCCTGTATCACCCTCACGACCATAAATTGCACAGTCTTTTAAGTCACGCCCTAAGCTATCAGCAATCACCTCACCCATTCGCAACGCAGTACCCGAGGGAGCATCCACTTTATGGCGGTGATGTGCTTCAATTACTTCAATATCAGTGTAATCACCCATTACTTTTGCTGTCATTTCTAACAGCTTAAGCGATAGATTTACACCTACACTCATATTAGGGGCTAACACAATGGCAATATCTTTTGCTGCAACATTAATTGCAGCCTTTTGCTCATCACTATATCCAGTAGTCCCAATAATGACTTGCTTACCTGCTCGGCGACAAACTTCGATGTATTCCATCGACGGACCTGGACGAGTAAAGTCAATTAAAACATCAAACTGATCAACCACAGCAGCCAAATCACCAACAACTTTAACGTCAGCAAGCCCCATACCAGCAAGCTCACCAGCATCACGCCCGATAGCAGCACTTTCTGCTCGAGAGACAGCCACAGAAAATTGAGTATTTTGCGATAACATAGAAGCTTTAACTAAACATAAGCCCATTCTTCCTGATACACCAACAACAGCAACTCGCAACATATCTTATCCTGTTAATTTATCAAAAAAGCTTTTTACACCATCAGTCCAAGAATGCTCTTGGGGACTATGTTGCTTGCCACCACCAGCCAAAGAACTTTGTAACTTTTCGACTAATGCTTTTTGCTCTTTAGTTAGACGCACTGGTGTTTCAATTTGAACACGACAAAGTAAATCACCCACTGCACCACCACGAACAGGCTTAACACCTTTTCCTCTCAGTCTAAATAACTTACCTGTTTGAGTTTCTGCAGGTATTTTAAGCTTTACCTTACCATTTAATGTAGGCACTTCTAGCTGACCACCTACACAAGCCGTTGGAAAACTAATCGGCATTTCACAATACAAATCAGCACCATCTCGAGTAAAAATAGCATGTTCCTTTACATCAACCTGCACATATAAATCACCTGAAGGCCCGCCATTTACCCCAGCTTCACCTTCACCAGCTAAACGAATACGATCGCCCGTATCTACACCAGCAGGTACTTTTACAGATAAAGTCTTGTTCTCTTGGATACGACCTTTTCCATGACAAGGACGACAAGGGTCTTTAATTTGCTGCCCTGTTCCATGACAAGTAGGACAAGCCTGCTGAACAGAAAAGAAACCTTGCTGCATTCTGACTTGGCCATGCCCTTGACAGGTTGAACACGTAACAGGACTTGAACCTTTTTTAGCGCCAGATCCACTACATGCTTTACAAGCAACCAACACAGGAACTTTAACTGTAGCTTCAGTTCCACCAACAGCTTCTTCTAAAGTAAGCTCGAGGTTATAGCGTAAATCCGAACCAGCTTGAACGTTACTTCTTCTACGTCCACCACCTCCGCCACCGCCGCCAAAGATATCTCCAAAAACATCACCAAAGATATCCCCGAAATCACCCTGCCCACCACCAAAGCCGCCAGGACCACCGCCCATACTTTGATCTACACCTGCATGACCAAACTGATCATAAGCTGCACGTTTTTTTGCATCAGATAAAACTTCATAAGCCTCTTTTACAGACTTAAACTTCTTTTCTGCCTTTTCAGGGGCATCTGCATTCCTATCTGGATGAAATTTCATCGCCATACGACGATAACTTTTCTTTATTTCAGCTTCGCTGGCGTTCTTTTCGACGCCTAATATCTTATAAAAATCTTCTTTTGCCATAACGTAAATAACCGCCAACATAAAGTGGCGGTTATTTTAGTCCTCTTAAATATCAGGAAAATAAATATAAATACTGAAACAAAGTATTCTTTGGATCAGTACTTACAAAACAACTTATTTTTTATCGTCGTCTTTAACTTCTTCAAACTCAGCATCAACAACGTCATCAGCAGGTGCTGATTCTGCAGCAGCTTCAGGGCCTGCTTCCGCGCCACCCTCAGCTTCTGCTTTTTGTGCATAAACACGTTCAGCTAATTTACCAGATAATTCAGTTAAAGCAGTAGTTTTTGCTTCAATTTCATCTTTATCATCAGCTTTAACAACTTCTTGTAGCTCAGTGATAGCGGCTTCAATTGCTGTTTTCTCTTCAGCTGAAACTTGCTCACCTAACTCTTCCATTGACTTTTCAGTCGCGTTAATCATGCCTTCCGCTGCATTTCTTGCTGATACAAGCTCTGTGATTTTCTTGTCTTCATCAGCATGTGCTTCAGCATCTTTAATCATGCGATCTACTTCATCATCCGATAAACCACTAGAAGCTTTAATGATAATAGACTGCTCTTTACCTGATGCTTTATCTTTAGCTGATACATTTAAGATACCGTTAGCATCAATATCAAATGATACTTCAACTTGTGGCACACCACGTGGAGCTGGTGGAATGTCTGATAAATCAAAACGACCTAGTGATTTGTTACCACTTGCAACTTCACGCTCACCTTGTAATACGTGAACTGTTACTGCTGTTTGGTTATCTTCAGCTGTTGAGAATACTTGAGCAGCATTCGTTGGGATTGTTGTATTTTTATCAATCAACTTAGTCATTACACCACCCATAGTCTCAATACCTAGAGACAAAGGAGTAACATCTAATAACAATACATCGGTAACATCACCACCTAATACACCCGCTTGAATCGCTGCACCTAAGGCAACCGCTTCATCTGGATTTACATCTTTACGTGGCTCTTTACCAAAAATAGCCTGTACAGTTTCCTGTACTTTAGGCATACGGCTTTGACCACCGACTAAAATCACGTCATTGATTTCAGAAGCAGATAAGCCTGCATCTTTTAATGCTTGCTCACATGGCCCTTTTGTTCTTTCAATTAAATCTGCAACTAAAGACTCTAATTTAGCACGAGTCAATTTAACATTTAAATGTTTAGGGCCCGAAGCATCTGCAGTTACATACGGTAGATTAATATCCGTTTGTTCTGTTGAAGATAATTCAATTTTTGCTTTTTCTGCTGCTTCTTTTAAACGTTGTAAAGCTAATGGATCATTATGTAAATCGATGCCATTGTCTTTTTTGAATTCATCAACCAAGAAATCAATAATTCTTAAATCGAAATCTTCACCACCTAAGAAAGTATCGCCATTTGTTGCTAATACTTCAAATTGATGTTCGCCTTCAATTTCTGCAATTTCAATGATTGACACATCAAATGTACCACCACCCAAATCGTAAACCGCGATAGTTGTATCGCCTTTAGGCTTATCCATACCAAAAGCAAGTGCTGCTGCTGTTGGTTCGTTAATAATACGCTTAACATCTAAACCAGCAATACGACCTGCATCTTTAGTTGCTTGACGCTGTGAATCATTAAAGTAAGCAGGAACAGTAATTACAGCTTCTTTAACTTCTTCACCTAAAAATGCTTCAGCATCTTTTTTCATTTTCATCAAAACACGCGATGAAACTTCAGGAGCTGCCATTTTATTACCATGACATTCAACCCATGCATCACCATTATCCGCTTCAACGATATTATAAGGCACCATTTTGATGTCTTTTTGTACCGCATCATCTTTAAAACGACGACCAATTAAACGCTTGATTGCGAATAATGTATTTTCAGGGTTTGTCACTGCTTGACGTTTAGCAGATTGACCCACTAATACTTCATCATCACCTGTGAAAGCAATAATAGAAGGTGTTGTACGTGCGCCTTCGCTATTTTCTATAACGCGAGCTGTTCCATTTTCTAGAACGGCCACACATGAATTTGTGGTTCCTAAATCGATGCCAATTATTTTAGCCATTTGAATCTCCGAACTTTTTAATTTTATTTTGTATGAATTCGATATGAGGTTGCTTTAACTAATTTCAAGCCTGCTCATCTAAATTTGTTGAATCATCTTCAGGTTTGTCTTGTTCCGGCTCAACAACTTTAACAGCTTGAGAGACTACAACCATTGCAGGACGAATCAAACGACCATTTAAAACGTAACCTTTTTGAAATACATTCAATACTGTATTTGCATCGACATCAGCACTAGGCTGCATTGTCATTGCTTGATGCAACTCTGGGTTAAATGGCTGACCTTTTGGATCAATTGCTTCAATATTAAATTTAGCGAAAACCGATTCAAATTGCTTAATAGTTAGCTCGCTACCTTCTCTTAAAGAAACCACTTCAGGCGCATCACTGGTTGATGCCTGGATTCCCAATTCTAAACTGTCAATCACTGAAAGAAGTTCTTTGGCAAACTTTTCCAAACCATATTTATGAGCACTTTCTAAATCTTTTGTGGTGCGTCTTTTTAGGTTTTCCATTTCAGCTAAAGTACGAACTGCTTTATCCCAATTCTCTTCAGCTTTTTTTTCTGCTAGCTTTAACTGCTTTTGCAAATCAGCCAGAGGATCTTCTTCCACTAACTCTTCATTTACAACTTCTTCCTCAGTTACAGCTGCATTTTCAATATCTTCTTCAACAGCTTGCTCAAGAACTTCTTCAATCAAATCGCTATCTGACTGTGCTTCAGACGCATCTTGCTTATTACTCATTAAACGCTCCAGACATTACTTTTAAACAATGTCTTTTATCATGGGGGCTTTCACTTAGGATTCAAGGCCGAGACTATTTTTTTAAGCCCTTTAGACTCTAAAATTATGCTGTAGTACAAGCCAGTATGAGCTCTGCTAGCACTCTCACCAGTGAATACTTTGTAAATCGCGAATTAACTCAGCTAACGTCCTTACCAACACGCCTTATCGTAATTAGCTCGAATTTTTTCATCTTTTGTTACCAGCGCAACATTATCGGCTTCAGCCTCAGCAGTTATCAGGCGATCAAAAACATCTCTTGTCCATTCACAAGCAATAGCCAGATCAAAAACCTGCTCCACCTTCATTGGCGAAACTTTTAAACCTATAGACTGTTTGAGGTTTTTTAACAAGATATCAGGCTCAACCGTAATCCTTCCAATTTCAAAAAGATACTGCAATTCAAGTCTAACCAACTGTGAAACAAACAACTCATTATTTTCTATTTTTTCAATCGCGGCCTCAGATAGTTTTGCAACATTCCCCGCATAAAGCCAAACCACAACATGAGTATCTAAAAAAATCATAAAGCCTTTTCTTCATCCCATTCATGTAAAGATAAATCAATCAACGCTTCAGGATCCCCAACAATACAATCATGCTCAACCAAATTATCTAATTTACTTTTTTCATCTGCCAATACAATTTTAACAATATGGCCATTACGACTAATTTCAGCTGGAATACCTGTAGCGATAACTTGATCCACTACATTAAAAAGTTGCTGCCTCAAAGATGTTAATGACATAGACATATAAAAACCTCACAATTTTACAGTACATATATAATACAAGTGTACGGTACATGTTACAACAACCAAAGAGCGCTATAATCAGTCTTGTATATCCACTGCTTTATGCTGTACTGGCACTGGTAGTGATGCAATAGCACGTAAACTAGTTGGACTTGATAAATTACCGCATTTAGGACGCAAAGTAGCAGAACCAAACGAAGAACATATCCGAAAAATTGCCCTATATTCTTATTGGACTATTTATGAACTTAAAACAGAATGTATTGAGGTTTTAGCTGTGATTCATAAACGTCAGGTTTTCTGGTTATGCTACTTTTTTACCTAGCTGTAGTAACTTCGCTTGGGTTGTTTCTAATATTGAATCTCTCAAAAAAGAACTTGCCTGAATTATTTCAATACCGATAAGCTCACCTTCACCATTCAAATCTGCCGTAATATTTGGACTAATTTCAACACTATCACTCGATGTTCCAGTTTTTAATTATTGCTTTTGTGAAACACTAGTTCCCACGCGCTGCGTGGGAATTCAGATGCGACGCGCCTGCGTCATATAATTCAGTAAGAAATACCGTTGTTATTCTTGAATGCTCTACGCTGGCGCGTATAAAAACTGCTCCCACGCAGCGCGTGGGAGCCAGATGCTACCCCTCCAGTTTTCAGTACTTTCTAAATTCAAGTAAAAAAACTGGAACATCGAGTATCAAACTCTCGCTCATCTGAGATAGCAAGATGTAAAATATCTTCTTCCTTAAAATAAGACAACTTTGAATCATTCATTTTCAAACCTCCCACTTTTTACTCTATAATTAATTTGCTGACGGGTAGTAGCATGGATTGTAATTGGAGTAATTATATCTTTCAGTGCTATATTTGATTATCTCTTCGACATTTGACAAATTGAAACCGCGAAGTTTCACTCTATATCTGAAATAATCTGTCCAATTAATTTGTTTAATTTAAATAAATAAAATATCAAGCTGGCTGACCCAGGATTCAAGGTTTAACCTTACTTTTTAATCATTCTAATTTAAAACTGTTTTATTTCCATTTTTAACATGTTTTTAAGCTCAACTCTCTAGCAATACGACCACCTCTTACTCACAACAATTGCCAGCAAATGCTAGCACGTGCTAGCATTACTAATCATACCCTCTTAATTCAAGCAAAATCATGGCAAACTTAAGTGTTAGAAAACTAGACAATAATACCTACGAGGCATTACGTGCACGCGCAGTACGGCACGGTGTATCAATGGAAGAGGAGGCTCGCCAAATACTAAAAAAAGAAACTTCTGCACCAGAACGTATGGGAGATTTATTTCTAAAATATTTTGGCTCAGCTAATGGCACAACGCTAGATCTATCTCCTAAAAGCCCCCACGAACCGATAGACCTTTCTCAATGATTATTATTGACACCAATATAGTTTCAGAAATGATGAAAGCATCACCTGAAACACTTGTATTAAATTGGTTTAATAATCAGAAAACTAGTTCACTCTATCTAACTACTATCACCATTGCTGAAATTAGATATGGTATACGCGCACTACCTTATGGAAAACGCAGCCAACTACTAGCAGAAGGCTTTAATACACTGGTAGAAATTGCATTTGAAAATCGAATTCTTAATTTTGATGAAACAGCTGCCTATCAATACGGTGAGGTAATGGGCAAGCGTAAAGAAATGGGGCGACCACTCGATAGTTTAGATGGTCAAATTATTGCCATAGCAAAAGCTAATATTTGTGCCGTTGCCACTCGAAATACACGAGATTTTGAACATTGTGGATTAACACTGATTAACCCTTTTCAGGGTTAACATAATTTTTAAGAATAATTAGGATCAGGTACTAATACTGCTTACTTAACAGTAAATATATTAACAATACAATAACTTGTAACTGTTGGTTTTGTTTATGTGGTTTTTTATTTATTTGTATCAAATCACTTAGGATTCAAGGCTGAACCTAATAATTTTGCTGTCATATCAACAAAGGGGATTACTTTTTCATATGCCATCCGTGTTGGACCGATAACACCTAGCACTCCGACTGTTTCATCATTAATGGCATAAGACGAAGTAACCAAGCTACATTGGTCAAACGCCTGATAACCTGACTCTTCACCGATATATATCTGCACACCATCTGCAAGCAAGCATTGATCAAGTATATGAATAACCCCCTGCTTCTGACTAAAGGCATCAAACAATTGTTTTAAATGCCTCATATCGGACAATTCATTAAACCCCATCAGGTTAGTTTCCCCGGTTAAAATATAATCTTCAGCAGGTTGCTGATCAAATGCCTGCTGAGCAATATTAACGGCATCAACCATTCCTTGATTTACTTTTTGCTGATCTTGTTGAAAGTCTTCAAATACAGCTTGTCTTACTGCAGCTAAACTACGCCCCGAATAGACAGAGTTTAAATAATTGGCAGCCTGAACCAATTCAGCTTCTGAGAATTGTTTGGAAGTTTGGATGATTTTATTATGAACTTCCTGTTCATTAGTTACAAAAATAACTAATACTCGTGTATTAGATAAGGGAAGAAACTCTATATGCCGCAGACACAGAACATCTCTTTTGGGTAAAGTAACCACTCCAGCCATTTTTGTTACTTCAGAAAGCATTTGAGAAGCCCTACCAACTACTGCATCAGCATTATCAGCTTCTTTTAACTCACTACTTAATTGATTAACCGTTTGAGATTCAATAGGCTGAACGGTTAATAAAGAGTCGACAAAGAATCGATATCCTTTCACCGTAGGCACACGCCCAGCCGAAGTATGAGGAGAATGAATCAAACCTAAATCATCCAAGTCAGCCATTACATTCCGAATGGTTGCTGGACTAAGATTAATTCCTGAATCTTTTGATAAAACTCGAGACCCAACAGGTTGACCATCATGAATATATCGCTCAACCAAGGTTTTTAGTAAATGCAGCGAACGCTCATTTAAATCTAATTTATTTTCCACTCTATTCCTATACAAATAGTCCATTATTGGGGCGCAGGCTTTAGCCTGCTCTTGCTCTAAAGAATACAGGTTAAAACTGCGCCCCAAAGACTATTACAAATTACTAAAGCTAAACATTTAACTCACCACCCGCTCTACATAGCCAACATTATTCCTCAGCTTTTTTAGCATTAAACCTTTTAAGCATCACATTAAACACAATAACTCCAATAATAAACAATATTATAGAGGCCACAATAACGACAAAATTTAATTCTTCTTCTGGCTCTATTCCAACTGAAAAAGGTAAATGAGAGTCTAATTTCTCCCCCTTATAAAAAATAGTCACATGAGCTAGGTATTTACCAGACCCAACACCTAACCTATCAAAGTTAACCTCCGCATCTACTGAACCTTTTCTGATTTTTTCAGGTTTATGATAATAAACCCGCGTACCTTCAGGTTCTTTTGTTATTTCAAACTCTACAGTCGTTCTACGCAGTTTGTTTCCTTCATAATCAAAAACTAAATGTGTTTGTCCTATATTTGGGATAAATTGACAAAAACTTTCACCTCCTGAAATTTTTGGCGTATAGGCAGAAAAATGAATAACTTCATCACCTACAGTAAACCGACATGTATCAATTTCATTTTTTGCTCCTCGGTGAGCATTTGCTGGTTTCTGAACAATAACACTCAACAACAAAACAAATAACATTAATCCTATCAACCGCCCTAGAGCCTTTGTAGTACAGAAAACAGTTTGTCTCTCAAAATACCTTTGTTCCATATTTCCCCCTCATAAATTATTAGCATGGCATTAAACTTCTCGTTTAATTTGGTTGTTTTATACACTTGCCAAAAACAAGCATCCAACTCTTTTTAAACCATTGATTTATAAACTCGACATTTGTAGAGCTTGCCAGAATAATAGATTAATTCGAAGCTAGCCGTCAAACTCAAACAGTAAAATAGGCTCTCTAACAACCTTTTACCGTCCTAATCAATATCAAAGAATGATCAATTCACACAAAGGCACTGAGACACGAAGAAGAAAGGTACTTCCCTCTGTGTCTTAGTGCCTTTGTGTGAAAATGAAAAACATAATCAATTAATTTTTGTCACACAATGATTGCTAGCTGTAGAACGGGTGACTCTCTACTCAGGCAAAACAGATAATGCCTGCACTAACTGTCTAAATTTTAGCTGTATTTTCTGAGTGTTAGCTGGCCCCATTCTTATCATTTGCTTTTTAACATCATCTAATGATTCTAATTTTTTATTAGCAAATTTATATCTTATAGAGTGTTGAGTTAAAGCAATCCTATCTTCAGTAATGGGTGCAGCAATAACACTTGCAGCGGCTTTTAGAAAAACATCTTCTAGTTTATAGTCATCTGGGTAAGAAAACCCCTTATAAACCTGCTCAAAAAGTGGCTTAAACATCGAATAAAACTTAACAGCTTTCTGAACATCAATAGCTGCTATAGCATTAGCTAAATTGTCATAGCGCTGATAACTACTTTTTGTAAGATACAATCCTTGAGAATCTTGCCCCACTTTCATTTTATTAGGACGTTGTAAAAAAGAATTATGTTTATATGTTAATTCTTTTTGAGAAAGATCATTAATAATGACCATATATTTTTCTATCACGCCATCAGTCTCAAACCACTTTAATAAGTTTATTGAAACTGAGGACATTTCTTGTTTGAAGAGCTCATCACTACTTTTTAACTCAGGTAACACAATCGGTTCAGTAACCGATTCCTGCTTAATACCTGTATCTACATCACCACTAAATGGATTTGTAGCTGTAATTTCAGCTTTACCTAAGGTCATATCCACATCTAAAACAGAGACTACATTTTCCTTTGGCAATTCTATTGTTTTAACTTCTATACCATTTTCTTGCTCGCTGGTTAAATACCACCAAACTGCGGCAATAAGTATTAATAAAATGGTAAGCAAAACAGGCTTCCAAGCACCTTCTTTCTTAATCTGTTGTTCATAACGACTCATAAATCACCTCAAATTAAAATTTCCACACTTCGAAATAGAAAAAATTATATTACTTTAGTTCCCTAAAATAATTTACAAATATTACACATCAGATTAAGCTCTATTTACTTAAAAATAAACATGAGCCCACCCAACATGAAAAATCCAATTGCTCAGATAAATCTACTTTTTATAATTATTATTTCATTAATAAGCAACTTAGCGGTTGCGAAAGATATATTACCAACAAAAAACGGCATTGATTATCCTGTTGGCCTAAAAAACTGGAGAGTGATTGCATCTTCATATCGTACTGATAATAATACCCAACGTGTTATTTTGGGTAATAGCATCGCCATCAAAGCATCTAGAGAGGCTCAAACTAAACCTTGGCCAAAAGGTAGTATATTAGCAAAACTAGTATGGAAAAATACTACCCACCCTGATTGGGATTCTGCCATTATTCCGAATGAATTTATACACTCTGAAATAATGATTAAAGATGCTAGTAAATATAAAACAACGGGGGGATGGGGATATGCTCGCTGGAAAGGTACATCACAAGAACCATATGGAAAAGACCAATCATTTACCCAAGAGTGCTTAGCTTGTCATTCTCAAGTTAAAAAGAATGATTATGTATTTACTATTCCAGCAAAAATTCCTTAAAAACAACAAGACATGGAAATACATATTTAATTTAAAATCAACAACTAAAAGTCTTTTTTAAAATTTAATAGTCATTAAAAAGCCATCTTTCAGCTAATACTCTCATTACTTTTTACTACTTTTATTGTTATTTTTTTATGCTCTCGGTGTATACTCCTAAGCTATCTGCTTGTGTATTCATTATATAGAGTTCAACAAGAGCACCTAAACCTAACAACAATTATAAGATAAAGAGGTTTTCTGATGGCCGAAAAAACAGTAAGTAAACACTTAATTAATTTAGAAAAATATTTTTCAGCCTCAAACCCTATTTTACATAAAGCCAGTCAAACCTTTCATCAACTAGACCAACTAGAATATGACCTAGGCCTTATTGATGACGACGAAACAGCTGCAACAAAAAGTTCTTGGTGGCCTATTGTTAGCTTGATTGGTGGTTTTTCTACTGCCAAATCAGAATTTATAAATCGCTATTTAAATAACACCTTACATTCATCCCATCATAAATTTACTGTCCATCAATACACTCCCCAAGAAACCAATGCTACTCTACCGGGAACTGCTCTTGATGCCGACCACCGACTACCTTTCTTCCAAATTGCTCAAAAAATAAATGCAATTAGTAACAGTGAAGACAATCAAGTTAATGCTTTTTTAGAACTAAAAACCGTTAATAGTGAGCGCTTAAAGGGTAAGTTATTTATTGATACACCAGTACTTAATTCAACCAGAGACCCAGCAATTCAGTCTGTTTTAACTCAGCATGTTTTAGACATGTCTGATTTAGTTTTAGTTTTTACTGATTTATTTGAAGCCCCACCAGAGCTTATTGAAGAATCAGTTAAAGAGATTGTTTCTCAACAAGATAGCAATAAATTCATCTTTGTTATAGATCACTCTGAAATCAGTTTAGATAGCAACAAAAGCAACGAGATCATTTCTTCTTGGCAAAGAAGGTTGGCTGAACACGGTATTCATACAGGTCAGTTTATTGTTTTATCAGAATCTGATACCGCATCATTAGCTGAAATTGACCAACGTTTAGTCAATATTGAAAATGATCGCTCTTATCGCGTAATCAATACACTAGAAAAAAGTATTCGTGCCATTAATGATATCTACATAGCTGAAGTAGAGGAACAGTTACTAGTATGGAAAGACAGAATCAATATGTCGACACTTATTATTTTAGGTTTTATTGTTACCCTGATGCTTTTTGCTGAAATATCAATGGGAATTGTACAAATTCTTTTTGATCCAATTATTGGCCCAATTTTCCTAGTTATTTTGATTGCCTTTTTAATGCCTGTGCATTTAATGATGGCTAAAGTTCATGCAAAATTCATTATCAAAGACCTAAAGAAAAGACAAAAGAAATTACATTTAACAGAAAACTTATCTGGTTTGTTTGAAAAGAGCCTTACTTTCTGGCGAATTATTCTACCAATTAACGAATCTGTTGCTAAAAACAAGAAAACTAGATTAAAAATTCATACATTAATAGAGCAGTGTAAAGATATGGTTCAAGAATTAAATGACCAGTTCAGTAGCTACCATGTACCAGATGACTACCAAAATAGCAACACAACTGAACAAACAGATTTCACTCAACAATTATAATAATAAAGATAACCCGCAATTATGAATATTTTCAAATTGTACTTGCCGCTTAGCTGGCTCAAAGTAAACCCGCTGGACTTACCTAGCTCTACTCATTTCTTTAAACAGAACTTATGGTTTTATTTTATTGTTGAATTATTTATTCAAGCCAATATGATAGACCCCTCCGAAGCTTTTATCGAAGTAGTGATAGAAACGAGCTTGACCATGGCATTTGTTAGCCTTATTTTATTCCTTAGCAAAAGCAGCCATCTATTTGTGCAAATAGCTACTGCTGTACTCTTTTGTGAAAATGTAGTTGCCTTTTTTGGTGTACCCGTCGTAATCTGGCTAACTGTTAGTGAAAGTATTTTTAGTTACTACCTGTTTGGTCTTCTTATAATTTGGGATTTTATTCTTATAACCTATATTTTAAAAAGCATCCTATCTATTAACATGGCTGCTAGCTTAACCATATCCTTTTTCTATTTTATGATGACTTACTTTGGTGCTTATGGCGTCACACTTTTACTCTTTTAAAAAAGTATTAATCGATCTAAACGCCTTGGCATTCCTACACCCTTCATTCCACCCCCCTCTGGAGAAGGCGTTATATCAGCCTTTTTTTCACTTACACCTCAAATAATACCTTTCCTGCCCATAACAAGTAATTGACAGGGCTTAGCCCTTAAAAAGAGAACACAACATGTATTGCGTTAAAAAGTCAGTACAAATAGAAGATATCATTAAAAAATCTCGTTTTATTGGCTTACTTATTCCTTGTCAAACTGAAAATGAAGCTATTCAGCAGTTAAATCATCTACAACAACAATATCCTGATGCTTCTCATCTAGTATTTGCATATAGAATACAAACAGCTAAAGGTATAGTTACAAAGTTTCATGATGCTGGTGAACCCAGCGGCACAGCAGGAAAACCAGTATTTCAACATTTAGCGGGTAAAGATTTGATTAACCTATTATGCGTTGTAATCAGATATTTTGGTGGCGTAAAGCTAGGAGCCGGTGGTTTAACTCGCGCTTATAGCAACACAGCTAAAAAAGCTATCGAAGCAAGTACGGTTAGTAAACACATTGAGTATATTGATATCAAATTTACCCTTGATTACAATCAAATGCAGAACTTTGAATACCAATTAAAGAAGTTTAAAGGTCTAATTATTAAGCAGGTGTTTACTGAAAATATTCAGCTACTCATTAGAATACCCGAAAGCAAAGCGACTGAATTTTCACAACTTTTTTAAAAAATATCTTTAAATATTGTTAGTCATTCAATTCTATTATAGAGCTAACAATTTTTTGCACTATACTTCTATAAAAACCAATCAATCACAAAGGCATTTATAATGAAGCATGGTTTTCTTGAAATCCTGTTACTTGCACAGCATAAAACAGACCCTAAATTAGCGCTACACGCCAAAAGGGTAGCTTGCTATGCATCAGAATTAGCCCTCTTTTTAGGACATGAAGACAAATCTAAAAAGCTATTTATAGCAGGGCTTCTACACGACCTAGGTTTTTTAAGTTTAAATATAAATTTTAGTGAAAACATTTTCAACTTAACACAAGAATCTAGTATTAAGGAGCTTCATCGTCATTCCTTAGAAAGCGAACGCTTATCCTCAATACTCACCTCAGACCAAGAAGTACTTAAAGCTATCAGACATCATCATGAGAAATACAATGGTGAAGGCTACCCTGATCAGCTTGAAGGAGAAAACATTCCTATCTGTGCCCGTATTCTTGCCATAGTAGATTCATTCGACTCTTTATTAGTAGGCAAATTGTACGGAGAAAAAAGGATAACACCCGCTGATGCCATTGCTCAAATGAGTAATGCAAATAATACAGACCTTGACCCAGCTATTTTGGAAGCTTTTATTAAACTACTTGATATGAACCCTGTTTTATCTCAGCCGCTAGAACATAATTCCTTAGCCGTATATAAAATGATATTCCTTAAAGAAGGTATTTTGGAGCAGGGGAATTTAATTAACCAAGATGGAACCGTTCTAATAAAACAAGGCTCAGAACTCACCGAAAAAACCTTAGAAAGAATTCGCTTGGAATACCCTGGTCAAAAAATAATCATTCCAATTGAGGAGGAAGATGATGAAGCTGAAGAAAAGCAAGAAACAGATGAATAACTCAGCTTCTTGCTTAATTTACGAAAGTTTAAAACAAACTGACTAACTCAAGTGCTAGCATAACAGCATCTTCTCTATACCCATTTTCGGCAGGGTAATATGCTTTACGAACTCCTATTTCGTTAAAGCCTCTTTTTTCATAAAGTGAGATTGCACGTTTATTTGATGGCCTAACCTCTAAAAAGATAGTTTCTGCTTTCTTTGTAGCCAGCTCAATCATATGTTCCAATAATTTACTGCCCACCCCTTGCTTCTGTACCGCAGGATCCACACATATATTCATAATGTGCGCCTCTCCAGCCATAATAGAAACAATACTAAAGCCAATAATAACATCTAATTCTTCACATACCAGACAGTTATAATTACCCGACTTTAGACAGTCCATAAATATTCCTTCAGTCCAAGGAAATTTATAATTTTTACCTTCAATGGCAAGCACCTCAGGCAAGTCTTCCGCCCTCATCCCCCTTATTCTCATCAAATCTTTTCGCTCCACAGAATCAGGGAAAACTTTTGCATAAAACTCTTTATCAGCATCATAAACTACAAAATCTTTAACTTTATCTATTAACTTCCATATACTCATTATTATTATTTTTCTTGATATGTTTTTAAAGCCAACTGCAAGTCTTGCCAAGCTTTACGCTTTTCTAGCAAAGACCTTAGTAAATAAGCTGGATGATAAACAACCACTACAGGAATATCATCCATGTAGTGAACAATACCTCGTAATTCTGATATTGGTTTCTTTGTACCGAGTAATGCATGGGCTGCAACTCGTCCTACCGCAAGTATAAGCTTTGGCTTAACTAAACCTATTTGTCTTTTTAAATAGCTATCACAAGATTTTAACTCGTTTACTTTTGGGTCTTTATTATCAGCTGGGCTACATTTAACAATATTAGTAATATAAGCAGACTCTCTTTGTACACCTATTGCTCGAAGCATTTCTGTTAATAAAAAACCAGACTGCGCAACAAATGGTTTAGCAGCAGAATCTTCATCTTGATTAGGAGCCTCACCAACCAACATCCATTCAGCATTTATATTACCCTCACCAAAAACAATTTGCTTCCGGAATTGAGATAAATCACATTTATTACATTCATTAACTTGTTGCTTTAGTTCATCCCAGCCTAAAGTAAGCGTATTATCTACCTCTTCAATAGGAATAGACTCATTATCACTAACAGCCTGATTTTCCTCAATCTCGACTACTGCTTGTTTTCTGGGAACCCACACATCTATTCCCATTGCTTCAAGGTATTGCAATCGTGTTGAGTTATCCATCAGAATTTTTCAAAATATAGGTACAAAAAAAGGTAAGGCTTATTATCACCTTACCTCATTGATAAACACCTTAGCGTTTATACATCACCTTTTTGTGGATGCTTACGTTGCTCAGGTGTTTGTAACTTACTCACAGCATTAATATAAGCTTTAGCAGAAGCAATCACTATATCCGTATCTGCCCCTTGCCCATTAACAATGCGGCCTGCACTTTCTAGGCGTACAGTTACTTCACCCTGCGCATCTGTACCATTAGTAATACTATTAACGGAGTAAAGCTCTAAAGTAGCATGAGACTTAACTAGGCTTTCAATGGCTTTTAAACTAGCATCGACAACACCACTACCTTCCGCAGTACCTGTTAATTCTTCATCATGCACGCGAATAGTTACCGTTGAACTTGGTACTTCACCTGTTTCTGAACATACTTTTAAGGCAATCAATTTAATATGATCTTCACCCGCATCTGAATTTACTTCAGAAATTAAGGCTTGTAAATCTTCATCAAAAATCTCATGCTTCTTATCAGCTAATTGCTTAAAACGATAAAAAGCATCATTTAACTCTTCTTCACCGCTAAACTCATGTCCTAACTCCATCATGCGACTCTTGAATGCATTACGACCTGAATGCTTACCCATCACCATACGATTTGCTGACCAGCCAACATCTTCAGCTTTCATAATCTCGTATGTTTCAGGGTTTTTTAATACGCCATCTTGATGAATACCTGATTCATGTGCAAATGCATTCGCGCCAACAATGGCTTTATTTGGTTGTACAGGAAAACCAGTAATAGAAGACACTAGCTTAGAACAAGTTAAAATTTCACGAGTATCAAGCTCTGTTGAACAAGGAAATACATCATATCGAGTACGCAATGCCATAACGACTTCTTCTAATGATGCATTACCAGCACGTTCACCTAAGCCATTTATAGTACATTCAACTTGTCTAGCTCCATGCATAACAGCTGATAGAGAATTTGCTACTGCAAGCCCCAAATCATTATGACAATGTACAGAAAATATTGCTTTATCCGAATTAGGAATACGGTTTATTAAATTAGCAATGGTTGCACCAAATTGATGTGGCACACTATAGCCAACAGTATCTGGAATATTTAATGTTGTAGCACCTGCATCAATAACAGCTTCTAAAATACGACATAGGAAATCTTCATCAGATCGCCCTGCATCTTCAGGTGAAAACTCTACGTTATCAGTATATTGACGTGCGCGTTTAACAGCTCTTACTGCATATTCAATGACTTGCTCAGGTTCCATCTTCAATTTCACTTGCATGTGAATTGGAGAGGTTGCAATAAAGGTATGTATTCTAGAGCTATTAGCACCTTTCAATGCTTCACCTGCTCTATCAATATCCTTATCTAATGCACGAGCAAGACCACAAACAGTGCTGTCTTTTACTGCATTAGCAACTGCCTGAACAGCTTCAAAATCACCAATACTTGCTGCTGGAAATCCAGCTTCAATGACATCTACTTTCATTCGCTCGAGTGCTTTTGCAATCCGAACTTTTTCATCGCGTGTCATTGAGGCGCCAGGGCTTTGCTCGCCATCACGTAGGGTAGTATCAAATATAATTAGTTTGTCTTTCATGAGAACTCCATTCATGAAACATTTTCAACACAATCGTTGAATAAAAAAAGGGGTTATTTTTTGAGGTAGAAAAAGATAATATGCCACTAGGGCAAAAATCTTGATAATAAAGAGAGAGAAACAAAAGAAGACAGACATACAAAACATTCACCTTGAATGGGTGCTTGATGGTTTTGTATGTTGTTAGATTGAATATTCATAGCAGTCACTATACTGCAATGTTATACACCTCTCAAGAAAAGTTTAAGCCTTTCTATTTTTCCGTTTTTGTCTCAGCATCAGCAAGGTAATAATAGGGCCTGATATTGCGTAGCCCAAAGCAATCACAAATAACATAATTTCGGCCTGCGCCATAACAAATCCGATACCTAGCATAACAACAATGGCAACAACAAAAGGCACTCTGCCTTTTAGATCTATTTCTTTAAAACTTGAATAGCGAAAATTACTTACCATTAATAAACCAGTACTAATGGTTAATACTAATACCAGGTATTTTATTGACTCAACATCGTAACCTAACTCAAGGCTAATCCACAAAGCACCCGCTAAAATTGCGGCAGCTGCTGGACTGGGTAACCCTTGAAAATAACGTTTATCAGCCACTTCAACTTGAGTATTAAACCTAGCAAGCCTAAGCGCGCCTCCAGCGGTATGAACAAAAGCTGCAAACAACCCTAATTTACCTAAACTTTCAAATGCCCAGATATACATCACAATGCCTGGTGCAACACCAAAAGAAACCATATCTGACAAACTATCATACTGAACGCCAAATTCGCTTTCGGTATTTGTCATTCTAGCAACACGACCATCTAAACCATCAAGAATCATCGCTACAAAAATTGAAATTGCTGATGTTTCAAACCTACCATCCAGTGCAGATGTTATTGCATAAAAACCAGCGAACATTGCCCCAGTAGTAAACAGGTTAGGCAATAAATAAATTCCACGTTGACGAATTGAACGTTTTTTTTCTGTCATGTTTAGATAATATTATAGTTTAATGCTGTAAGGGACACGTACTACCAAGCACCTATCCCCTACACCTTAAAGTCTAGTGACTTGTTTCTACTTTAGCACCTTTGGCTTGACCTAAATCAGCCAAAACCTCAGTAAACCAAGGCGTATCAATATCAAAAGGTTTGCCACCTTTAATGCGTGGAAACTCAATCGCACGTAAAACATAGTTTTGATCATCATCATGACCAATAACACCAGCTTCACCACGTAACGCACATTCAACAGCCAAATCAGCACATGATTTGATTAAACGAATATCTTCAGCATTAGCTGCTGATGCACGCGCATAATAACCTGATTTTTGAATCAAGGTTTTTTCTGCACCAATCATTTCAGCAAACTGTTCACCAAACCAAGCACCTGGATTTACAGCATCTAATTTAACATGACCAAAAGCATCTCTTGGTACATCTTGGCCTTTCGCTTCCATTTCAGCAACAATAGTTTCTACGCCAGCACCTTCTGAAACGAAAATATTAACACAATCAACTTCGTCCATAATTTTACGAAGACGTTTAGCTTCTGCTGCAATATCAAAACCCATTTCTGGAATAAAAACGCCATGTACTTCATAACTATCACGGCTTAAACCTAATGAAGGCAACCATTCACAATTATCAAGAATTTTACGATATTCAGTTGCTGTTGCAGCTGTTAACCAACCACAACTACGCCCCATTACTTCATGTACGATTAACATACGTGGGTTTGAATTATTCTCAGCAACAACATTTTTAAAATAATGTGCGCCTTGCTCTGCCGCAGTCCAAGCACCTAATGATTGTTTAATTGGGAAAACATCATTATCAACTGTTTTAGGCAAACCAATAACAGTTAAACCATAATCATTTTCTGCTAAGAAAGCTGCTAAATCAGCCGCTGCTGTATTAGTATCATCACCACCAATTGTGTGAAGTACATCAACGCCATCTTTAATTAATTGGTCAGCAGCTACTTTTTGAGGATCTTGACCTTCTTGAACTAAGCCTCGCTTTACACAATCAGCAATGTTGGTTAATTTTACTCGACTATTACCAATTACTGATCCACCAAACTTTTGTAATAAACCCGCTTTCTCACGCATTTCTGCATCTACTTTATACGAGTCACCTAGTAACAATCCCTTATAACCACTGCGGTAACAGATAATTTCAATAGATGGATCAATTTCGTTATAGCGTTCGATAAGGCTACCAATCGCTGAATTTAAACATGGCGCCAATCCGCCCGCTGTTAGAAGTGCTACTTTTTTTGGCTTACTCATAAGAATATAAATGATTTTTTATTAAAAGATACATCTAGCCTAGATAAGCGATCGCGTATCCAAGCTAGGTTATTAGGCTAAATATAACATTTTGCTCAGTTTGTTAAAACAAAAAAAGCCCACCATAGGATGAGCTTTTTTTAACAAACCTGTTTAAAACTTAGTTTTTAGCTTTATCAACAATTTGGTTTGCTTTGATCCAAGGCATCATTCCACGCAACTTATCGCCTACAACTTCAATTGGATGCTCTGCATTTAAACGACGTTTTGCTGTCATTTCTGGGTAATTAGTCATACCTTCAAGGATGAATTTTTTAGCATATTCACCATTTTGGATATTTGCTAATGCTTCTTGCATTGCAAATCGACTTTCTTCGTTAATAACTTTAGGCCCAGTAACATACTCACCATACTCTGCATTGTTAGAGATTGAGTAGTTCATGTTTGCGATACCACCTTCAAACATTAAATCAACAATCAATTTCAATTCGTGCAAACATTCGAAGTATGCCATTTCTGGCTCGTATCCACCTTCTACCAATGTTTCGAAACCCATTTTAACTAACTCAACAGCACCGCCACATAATACAGCTTGCTCACCGAATAAATCAGTTTCTGTTTCGTCACGGAAAGTTGTTTCAATAATACCTGAACGACCACCACCAACAGCTGAAGCATAAGCTAAACAAATTGATTTTGCTGTACCTGATGGATCTTGGTGTATAGCAATTAAATCTGGAACACCGCCACCACGAACAAATTCTGAACGTACTGTATGACCAGGCGCTTTAGGTGCAATCATAATCACATCTAAATCAGCACGAGGTGAAACTTGATTATAAAGGATAGCAAAACCGTGTGCGAATGCTAAAGCAGCACCCTGTTTAATGTTCGGCTCAATTTCATCTCTATATAACTGAGATTGAAACTCATCAGGCGTTAACAACATAACAACATCAGCACCAGAAACAGCATCAGCTACATTCTTAACGGTTAAGCCACACGCTTCGGCTTTAGCGACTGAAGAAGATCCATCACGTAAACCAACGACAACGTCAACGCCAGAGTCTTTTAAGTTGTTAGCATGAGCATGGCCTTGTGAACCGTAACCAATAATAGCTACTTTCTTAGCTTTAATGATCGAAAGGTCTGCGTCTTTATCGTAATAAACTTGCATGAATTTTCCTGTTTTCTTTTTAAAATAAACTGTAACCAGTAATTATAGCTTTTTTCGCGCATGCTAAGAAGCTATTTTTTAATAGTTAGAAAAAGCAAAGCGGACTAAAGTCCGCCCTACATCTTTTGCTATAGAGTATCTATTCTTGATCTACCCTTTAGCCTTGTGTCTTTAGCCTGCTTTTTTATAAATGCAAGCCTTTCTCGCCACGAGACATACCCATCGGCCCAGAACGAACAACTTCAATAACGGCATCTTCATCTAAAGCTTCGACAAAAGCATCTAATTTATCAGAAGTCCCTGTCATCTCAACCACATAGCTTGTTGATGTAACATCAATAATTTTTCCACGAAAAATATCGGACAAACTCTTAACTTCATCTCGATACACTTCTGCAGCTTTAACTTTAACCAACATCAATTCACGTTCAACGTGTACAGCTTCAGCCAAATCAATTAATTTAACAACATCAATTAATTTATTAAGTTGCTTAGTAATTTGCTCAATAACCTCATCACTCCCACGAGTAACGACAGTCATTCTAGATAAAGTTAAATCTTCTGTAGGCGCAACAGTCAGTGACTCAATATTATATCCACGCGCAGAAAACAATCCTGCAACACGTGACAAAGCACCTGCTTCATTCTCTATAAGAATAGAAATAATATGTCTCATTATGCCAATTCCCTATTAATTGGAGTGCCTGGTGCAACTCGTAGCTTCATTTCATTATGCGCTTTTCCAGCTTCAATCATTGGATATACGTTTTCAGTACGGTCAGTCATAATATCCATAAACACCAAACGATCTTTCATTGCAAAAGCCTCTTCCAAAGCAGGCCTTACATCTTCAGGCTTATCAATACGCATTCCCACGTGACCATAAGCTTCTGCCAACTTAACAAAATCGGGAATGGTTTCCATATATGATTGAGAATATCGGCTTTCGTAACTAAACTCTTGCCACTGCCTTACCATCCCCATGTACTGATTATTTAGGTTAATCACTTTTACTGGTGTACGGTATTGCGTTGCTGTGGCCAATTCTTGTATGCACATTTGAATACTTGCTTCACCTGTAACACAAGCAACATCAGAACCAGGATGAGCTAATTTAACACCAATAGCTGCTGGCAAACCAAAACCCATCGTGCCTAAGCCGCCCGAGTTAATCCAACGACGAGGCTTATCAAAATGATAATACTGCGAAGCAAACATTTGATGCTGCCCCACATCTGAAGTAACAAAAGCATCGCCTTTAGTCACTTCATATAATTGTTCAATAACATACTGAGGCTTAATTAATTTAGAGCCACGATCATACTCAAGACAATTAACATCGCGCCACTTATTAATTTGATTCCACCATGACTCTAAAGCTGTTTGATCAACTTTAATATCACTCGCTTTTATCAAATCAATCATTTCTTTTAATACAGTTGTTACTTCACCCACAATAGGCACATCAACTTTAACTGTTTTAGAAATAGACGAAGGGTCAATATCAATATGTACGATTTTGGCATAAGGACAAAACTTTGCCAAAACACCTGTTACTCTGTCATCAAACCTAGCACCAATAGCGATAATCACATCACTTTCATGCATTCCCATATTAGCTTCATAAGTCCCATGCATCCCCAACATCCCAACAAATTGTTTGTCAGTTGCAGGAAAACCACCAAGCCCCATTAAAGTATTAGTCACAGGATAATTCAACAATCTTGAAAACGCTGTTAACTCCTCGCTTCCGTCACCCAAAATCACTCCGCCACCCGCATAAATCATAGGTCGCTTAGCTTTTAACAATAAATCAACAGCCTTTTTAATTTGTCCTGAATGTCCTTTAACTACAGGATTGTAAGAACGCATTGAAATTTCCTTAGGGTATTCATAAGGAATTTTAATGTTTGGGGCAGTAATGTCTTTTGGTATATCAACCACAACAGGACCAGGACGACCCGTTGTTGCAACATGAAATGCTTTCTTCATTGTTACAGCAAGGTCAGCAAGGTTTTTAACCAAGAAATTATGCTTTACACAAGGACGTGTAATACCGACCATATCCACTTCTTGAAAAGCATCACTTCCTATAACAGGTGTACCCACCTGCCCAGAAATAATAACCATAGGAATAGAGTCTAAATGTGCTGTTGCAATACCGGTGACAGCATTAGTTGCTCCAGGACCAGACGTGACTAAAACCACGCCAGGTTTACCTGTAGATCGAGCATAGGCATCAGCTGAATGTACAGCCGCTTGCTCATGTCTAACTAAAATATGTTTGACTTCTTCTTGATGAAATATAGCATCATAAAGGTGCAAGACCGCACCGCCAGGATAACCAAAAAGAAATTCAACACCTTCGTCTTTAAGACTCTGGACAACTATTTCTCCGCCACTGAGCTCCACACTAACACCTCAAAAAATTACAAATCTAGAACAGCCTTATTAACTCTTAAGCCTGTTCATTTAAAGAAACCAGCCATTTTACTTGGTTCTTCAAAAAAATCATACCTTTAGTATTCTCAGCATACTTAACACTATAGTTTTATAGCACTTGAATGACGAACAAACATAGAAAATTTATCCTTACGCTTATTGATCCAACCATTAACCTCTACTCTTTGCCCCACATACTTTTCCAAAGCTGGAAAATACTTAAATGAATTTTTGGCTATTCGCACAGAAAATCCATCAGAAAAATTAAGATAACTATTTTTTCGAGTATGGTGAATATTTTTTATTATTCCAACCACTCTTTGCCAGCCTTTATAGTTAGCTTTTGTTATATCTCCAACTTTTTTAAGCTTATATTCCTTGCGCGCCCATATTCCTAACCGAGAACTCTCAGCTTTTTTTGCTGCATAAAGCATGACATCCAGATACTTTAAACTAGGGGGATAAATATTAAGATTTCCCAGCCCTAGCTTAATTAATTCAAGATTAAGATGCTGCTTATCTTCAGTAAAAACATGCGCTAATACTCGACCATATTTATCCTTTTTTTCTACATCCATTTCTAATCGTACTTTCTTATTTTTCAATTTAGCGACAAGCCATTGCTTAGCTTCTTCACCACCCGCTTGAGCTGATTTATTACGTCCCTCAACCTCTGGGGTATTTACCCCCAAAAAACGTATTTTCTTACCTTTTTTTAATAAGATAGTATCTCCATCATATATTTTTTTTACCTGATAATAACTATGACTCTTTTCCAATTGAAATACTTTTGAACCCTGCCTCGCTTTATCAGAAAAATGATACTTGCCTTGATCATCAATCCACTGAAACACTTCAGCTTGCGCCAAGAAAGAAAAACATAACAAAAACAAAATTAAAAACATAAAATTTAGACAGTAAAAATAATTATAATAACTTTTGATAAAAATATAATCTTTGACCTATGCTAACTATCATCCAACGTGTCACCCAAGCTCAAGTAGTTGTAGACAATATTACTCTTGGAAAAATAAACCAAGGCATTATGGCTCTGGTTGCAATAGAAAAAGAAGACACAGAAAAAGAAGCCAAGCGATTACTTGAACGCATTCTCAATTATCGAATTTTTGCCGATGAAAACGACAAAATGAACTTAAGTTTACGCGATATTCAAGGTGGACTTCTAATCATTCCACAGTTTACTTTAGCAGCAAATACTCAAAGTGGTAATCGTCCCAGCTTTTCAACAGCTGCCTCACCAGAAAAAGGTTTATCTTTATACAAGCATTTCTCGGCCCTAGCATTGCACACCTATCCATCCACTCAATTTGGTCAATTTGGTGCAGATATGAAAGTTTCCTTAACCAATGACGGCCCCGTAACCTTTACTTTAAAAACCTCTTCATAAAATTATCATTATTTTTATGGGATTTTCAGCAATAGGTAACAGTCCTCAGTTTATGATATAAAGTCTATTTTTTTGGAAATTCCTCATGTCCAAAGTATGGTTTGTTGGTGCAGGTCCTGGTGACCCAGAATTATTAACATTAAAAGCTCAGCGCCTTATTCGTGAAGCTGATGCTATTTTATATGCAGGCTCACTAGTCTCTGAAGCAGCGATGACATGGGCAAGTGAATCTTGTGATATTCAAGATTCTAAAGGCATGACTTTAGAACAGATTTGCGATTGGCTTATTAGTAAAGCCAAAGATAATGCGACTGTTTTACGCCTACAAACTGGTGATCCCGGATTATATGGCGCTTTAATTGAAATGATTCAGCCATTGGATAAAGCTGGAATTGATGTTGCAGTTGTCCCTGGTGTGACTTCTGCAATGGCTTCTGCCGCGGCGGCAGCTGAAACACTCACCTTACCTGAAGTAACTCAAACTGTTATTTTCTCTCGCGTTGAAGGTCGCACCCCCATGCCTGAAGGTGAATCTTTAGACGAACTTGCTGCTCACCATTGCACATTATGCTTGTATTTATCCATCACTCTAATTAAAAAAATTCAAACATCATTGATAGCGGCTGGCTGGTCTGATCAATCACCTATATTAGTTGTCTACAAAGCTAGCTGGCCAGGTGAAGAACAAATCATTCGAGGCACTATCGAAAATATTAGAGAAAAATGTAAACAAGCAGGCATTAATAGTCAGGCAATGATTATTGCCAGCCCAACCATTGGCTCTAGGGAATGGACTGAATTAAAAAAATCTAAACTTTATGATGCTGGTTTTACCCACCGTTTTCGTAAAGCTGAAAAAAACTAATATAGCTATGACTTAAATACAGGTTAAAGAGAATAAAAAATGTAGCCTTGATGTAGTGAAACGAAATCAAGGGATATTTCAGCTAAACCTAATAGCATTGCCTCTTACCGATAAAAATAGCTTAGTAATATACTGGTTTCTTATAAACCTGTGGTTTGTATAGAGCCATGAAACTTAATGTAGAGCGGACTTCAGTCCGCCAAATTCACCCAAACATTGCGGACTGAAGTCCGCTCTACAAAAAATACTGGAATAAATGTGAAAGAAACAATCTTATTAGTCGGCCATGGTTCTCGAGATCCAAATGGAAATAAAGAAATAGAGCAATTTTCAGATCAATGGCGAGCACAACACCCAGAATGGAATATTGAAGTTTGCTATATCGAATTTGCAGATGTTTTATTGGATGAAGGCTTTGATAATGCGGCTAAAAATGCTTCAAGAGTTTTAGTCATTCCTTTAATTTTAAATGCCGCTGGCCATGTAAAAATGGAAATACCTGAACATTTAGAAAAAGCTAGACAACGCCATCCTGATGTTGAGTTTATCTATGGTAAAAACCTAGGTGTCAGCATGTCTTTATTAACGGCTGTTAAACGTCAATTACTACAAGTTATGGATTCATTGGCAATGCCTGACCCAAAAACCACAGGCGTTATTATTTTAGGTCGAGGCTCTTCAGATATAGTTGCCAATGGTGAAGTCGCTAAACTAGCTCGCTGGGTATTTGAAGAAAGAGAACATGAATTAGTTGATATTGCTTTTACAGGTATCACCTACCCCCGTCTTGAAACGGTAGTACAAAGACAAGTTAAACTAGGGATGACTCAAATTGCTATCTTGCCTTATTACTTATTTACCGGCACTTTAATTACCCGTATTGCAGAACAGCATAAACACTTGCTAACTCAATACCCTCAAGTTCGTTTTGGTTTAGGTCATTACCTAGGTTTTGAACCTGAAATATTTAAACTACTTGATGAAAATGTTAAAGCCCTACAACAACCTGATAAAAAGCCAATGATGGAATGTGATGGCTGTAGTTATAGAGCTTTTGCTCAAGAACATGGGCATGGACATCATCACCATTAATACTTACAAGGATGGGCAAAGCGATAGCATCGCCCATCAACTCCAGCACTTTAAAACATAAAAACAACCTTCAAAAGCGGTAAAACCTTAGTTGGAACTCTTGAAACATTGTAGTCAACGATTAAAAATATTTTTTAATCTTATACCATAAGGAACGCTCACTTATTTTTAATAATTGAGCGGCTGCATCCTTATTATCTTTGGTTAGCTCTCCATAAAGTTTTTAAATGGAAAGCACCTTGGAAGAAGAGTCATCTGTTCCTATGACCCTTTAAATATCCAAAAACTGTTTTAAAACATGAAAGTGGTCTTCAAAAACCTGCTCTTCCAAGCTGTTTAATTTATCAATAGCAATCCAGGCTACTTCTTGCAAATCATCTGCTGCTTGTATGTCTGGAATATTTTCACCCGTCAAATCAAAAAAGTGTGCGTGGGTAATAAATCGCCCACGACAAGATCGATTAGGGTGATCAAATACTTTTACAGACTTAAAACAGCCCATCAGAACATCATTACTTAGGCTTATTTGGGTTTCTTCTTTTAGCTCTCTTAAAGCAGCATGTAAAACACTCTCATGCTGCTCGATAAATCCACCTGGAATCGCCCATAACCCTCTTCCAGGGTGATACTTTCTTTTCCCAAGTAAGACATGGTTTTCTATTTTAACAATAGCATCAGCCGTACTAAAGATCACATCATAAGGACTGCCCTTCCATAAGGCTTTATCCTGTTTAATCTTCTTATGTTCTTTTGTTAGCTCAGTGTATTCAGGCTTTAATGACCACGCTTTCAAAAATGATTTTACTGGGGATAAAATCAAATCATTGACTACTTTTAATGACTCATCTACATCCTCAGCTTCAAAATAAACTTCCCTTATTTGGGCCGCATTAATTTTATAGCTTGATTGAATCCCAATATAAGCCCAATCAGAAAAGTTATCTAAATAATAAGTATCTTTATCCCCAGCTTTTTTATGCCCCACCAATACAACGTCCTGATGTGAATATTCACTGACAATACGTTTGACTTCTGCATTCCATTTCTCGTCATTATAAAAGTCCCTTATCGGACAACAGAATGTGCGCTGCTTTTCATTCTCAGTTAAGGTAGAGAGAACCATTTCCTCACGTTCTTGCCAGTTAAAGGGGTTTTTAGGGCTTCTTGCCTGAAACGATGACCCAAGAATAACGATCACCTGATCAGCAACTTCCAACGCTTTACGCTTTAATAGCTCATGCCCAGCATGTGAAATTTGATGCCGACCAATAATGACAGCTACTTTATAGTGTTGCATGATTATTCCTTAATACTAAACCGCTAATCTTATTATTAAATAAGAAATAAAATATAGACTGAAATCAGTAGCAATACCAAAGTAATAACTCCAATTTTTTTCAGTAAAGTTTGCTCTCCCCAACAATAAAATACACTTGATTTTTTACGGTATAAAAATAATAGACTGTATTTGAATGTTTTTTTAACAGAAGAAATAAGCATTCGAACAAGAGGAAAAAGTAAAGCTATAGATAAAATACTTTGAATATAAAAAACAATCGTTTGGGTGCTCTGCCTATCCGTGTGAAAAGTATGTTCAATTATTTGATCCAAACTGTACTCAACCATCTCATAAAACAAATGAAATATCTCAATACATTCATCAATTATAAAAGAGAACAGATCAGCCATTAACTCAACTATCAAGTCTGGGGCCTGGATAACACCTAAAACAAGACAGGTAAACAAGACATTCATAGTTAATCGCCTAGACCTTTTCTTACGAACATGCCTATCTAATAACTCTTTATCTTCCGGCTTTAAGTTTATAAATCGAACGCCAATGGTATAAGGGTATTGATTATTTTCAAATGGGTTACTGGGCTTTATATAAACGACTTTACAGCACGTTGTTATAGCAATCATGCTTGATAATAAAAGCACTCTGAGCATTAAATAATCACCAGAATCCAGTTTTTCCTTACTAGTAAAAGAAATACCAGTAGAACTTATATTAATATTTAAAGTTTCATTTTCATGACTTAAAGAGGCAGGTAGAGTCGATTCAACAGAGTTGTTTGCATCAGACGCAGAGGTTTCCGCATTAAAAGATTGAACCGTACTATTTAGAATATTGCTGAAATCAGCATTATTCAGCTGCTCTTGTTCAAGTTCTATTTTATAAAAAACAAGATCAACCTGCTCATAGACCCGAAATGCTTGCCTCCGGTTTGATTTGTTTTTTTCACTGTTCTCTTTATCCATAAAAATTCAGACATTATTAATTTATCTTAACTTTTAATATAGTTCAAAATCTGATATTAAATAAGATTAATAATTACTGTGCCTTTAGAAAGCGATAATGACAGCTAACTTATACTGCTTCAGTATTAATGCTCTCTTCTTCAGCTTTTTTAGCTAAAAACTCAAGCATATCTTCATTTTGTACACGTTGATAAATATCCTCTACCGCCAACGTTAATTCTATTGATTCAAAGGTGACTTCTTCATCTAAATAGTAATGCTTTGATTGCCAACCTTCACTTCGTCTAATCACTTCAACATCAACAAAGTCTTGTTCAATCAACACATATTCTTGCAAACTGGGAAGATTAAGATAGGCTCTACGCTTAATAGTTTTATCTACTCTACGTGTGGATTTTGATAGCACCTCAACAATAATAATTGGTTTTTCAGTAAAATAAGGTTGAGACTCATCAAAATCACAATCAACGATCACATCGGGGTAAAAGAAATTTAAGCCCGCTTTCACTTTCATATCTGAGCCAAAAGGCTCACAAGGTGAATTTTCTAAATGATTACCAAATTTTCTAGCAATAGCCATTGATATTCTTTCATGATTACTGCTTGCTCCTGCCATAGCATAAGCATACCCATCAATTAATTCATGCTTCACATCACTGCTTAATTCACCCTGCAAATACTCTTCTGTGCCAATTAAATTTGTTTGTATAACGGTTGACATAATTCATTACTCCAAAAAAACACAGCTACTTTGGTAGAAAGCTAAGCAAAGTATTATACTGTATCAATTTATACATTCACCAATAGCGCATTATGAGCCAAAACACTGTTACCGAGCAACTGACCCAAGCAGGTCAAAAAATTGAACATGATTCCTTTGCTATTGTTGATAATGAAGTAGGTGCACATAATTATACCGATGCGCAATGGAATATTGTCCGTCGGATGATTCATGCCACTGCTGATTTTGAATTTAACGGTTTAGCTCGTTTTCAATCCCAAGCTGTTGAAGCAGGGCTTGCGGCTATTTTATCTGGTGCCCCTATTGTGGCCGATGTTGAAATGATCTGCGTAGGTTTATCTAAACCTCGTTTAAGTCATTTTGGCGTTAATACTCATCATTTTATTTCTGATGAAGATGTTATTAGCCAAGCTAAAGCTGAGAATACAACACGTGCAGTTCAAGCCATGCGTAAAGCGCATAATCTAGGTTTATTAGAAGGCAGTATTGTTGCTGTTGGTAACGCTCCGACTGCTTTACTAGAAGTAATTCGTCTCATCAGAGAAGATAATCTTAAACCGGCTTTAATTGTAGGCATGCCCGTCGGCTTTGTTTCTGCAGCAGAATCTAAAGCAGAGCTTGAGTTATTAGCCGATATTCCTTGGGTTATCACGCATGGTCGTAAAGGGGGCTCAACATTAGTTGTTGCCGCTATTCATGCCTTATTAGCATTAGCTGAAGCACAAAGTAAGTAACGCTTATGCAAGCCAAGAAAAAAAAGGGCACCCGTAAAGGCTATACCACAGGCGCTTGTTCCGCCGCAGCCGCTCGTGCTGCGGCTATTGGTTTAGTCACAGGGCAAGTACCTGAGCAAATTGAGTCAAAATTACCTAATGGTGAACGTATCACTTTTAATGTAATTGATGGAGCTTGTGACTCAAATAGCGCACATGCCGTGGTTATTAAAGATGCTGGCGATGACCCTGACTGTACCGACAAGGCCCATTTAACAGCTGATTTAGAAAGGCTCCCGGAAACAGTTAATCAAGTTATCTTAGCGGGTGGAGAAGGTGTAGGTACGATCACCATGCGTGGCTTAGGGCTTGAAGTAAATGGTCCAGCCATTAATCCTGTCCCGCGTAAAAACATTGAAGAGAATGTGCGTGAAGTAGCTGAACAAATTCTGCAACAACAAAGCCTAAAAGTAACTATTTCTGTGCCAGGTGGCGTTGAAATGTCCAAAAAGACTTTAAATGATCGCTTAGGTATTATTGGTGGCATTTCTATTCTTGGTACCACCGGAATTGTGCATCCCTATTCTACAGCGGCTTTTCGCGCCAGTGTAGTACAAGGTATTGAAGTTGCGGCTAACCAAGGCTTAGATACCGTAGTTTTAACCACAGGTGGACGCACAGAAAAATTCACCATCCGCGAACGTACCGATTTACAGCCTGCATGTTTTGTACAAATGGGTGATTTTTTGGGCCCTGCTTTAGATGCAGCGGAACAAAATAATATTCGCCGGATTATTATTGGTGGCATGGTAGGCAAACTGACCAAAATTGCACAAGGTGAAGTCATTACCCATGCCCGTAGAAATCCTGTCAATACTCAGCTTTTAGCCGATATTGCCAAAGTCGCGGGTGCTCCCGAAGAAACATGTCTTGCAATCAGTCAAAATGAAACTGCACGTTTTGCTGGCGAAGTGATGGAAGAATTAGGTTTAATGTCCGAGTTTTACCAAGAACTATCGAAGCACGTAGTTGCTACTTTAAAATCTCGATATCCCGATAAATTTGATTACAGTATTTTAATCTGTGATTTTGAAGGACAAAAACTGTCAGAATATGAGGAACATAAATGACATGTAAAATTATAGGTGTGCTAGATAATGGCGTACACGGCTTAACATCCGCTACATTAAATACCATCCAGTCTGCCGACCTTGTCATTGGCGCAACGCGCACCTTATCCTTATTCTCTGATCAACTCAAAAACGCAGAAAAAAAAGATTTAACAGCTCATTTAAAAGATCTGCCTGTGTGGATTTCAGCTGCATTAGAAGCAAAGCAACAAGTGGTTGTTTTAGCAACTGGTGATCCGCTCTGCCATGGTATTGCTAGTTATTTATATAAAAAACTAGCCGCCAACCAGTTAGAGATAATCCCTAATATTTCATCAATCCAACTCGCTTTTGCGCAAATAGGTTTGTCATGGCAAGATGCAAAAATTGTCTCAGTGCACAGTAAAGATGCTAGCGAATGGACTAAAGGGGCTGGGCCAGAGCATGGTTTTTATCCTCTCTTACAAGCATTATTCAACTCAGATAAATTGGCAGTTTTAACAGGGCCAGAAAACTCACCTGATCGTATCGCTAGAATGATGTTGATTGAAAATATAGCAGATCAATTTGAAATTTCAGTGGCTGAAAATCTATTGTGTGATGATGAAAAGGTAATTCATGGTGAGTCGGTCGCATATATTGCTGAGCAATCATTTAATGGCAATGACATTGTTATTTTAACTCGTAAACAGCCCAATCAATCCCATATTTTATTTGGCCTGCAAGATAGTGATTTTCATCAACGCAAACCTGATAAAGGCTTAATCACCAAACGTGAAGTACGCGCTATTTCGCTTGCCCGTATGCAATTAAAGCCTGACAGTATTGTTTGGGATATTGGCGCAGGTTCTGGTTCAGTTGGTTTAGAAGCTGCTCGCTTATGTCATCAAGGTTATGTTTATGCGGTAGAAAAAAACTCTGCTGATTTTGAAATAGCAGGAAAAAATGCGGATCAATTAGCTGTCTATAATTATCAGCTGATTAATAACAAGGCTCCTTTAGGTTTAGAAGATTGGCCCACACCTGATGCTATTTTTGTTGGTGGAACAGGGGGCGAATTAGCCGATTTGATTCACTTATGCTTAAACCGTTTAAGTCCTGAAGGCTGGCTAGTGATGAACTTTGTCACTATTGAAAACTTGACCACAGCTATTGAAACTTTAAAAAACCTTGACGCCAATTGGGATATGACTCAACTACAAGCCTCACGCAGCCAACCCATTTTACATATGCATAGAATGCAAGCCGAAAACCCAGTTTGGGTTGTTTCAGCACAAAGGAAATCAATATGACAGGTAATCTATACGGTGTTTCTCTAGGTCCTGGTGATCCAGATTTAATGACTCGCCGCGCATGGTCTTTATTACAGTCTGATGCCTACTGGACTTACCCCGTCAAAAAGAAAAACGGCACTAGTTATGCTCTACAAATAGCTTTGCAAACAGGCTTAACTGAACCAGAAAACAGCACTGCCCTTATTTTTCCTATGACTCATGACAAGGAAAAACTAGCTAAATATTGGTTACACGCCGCTCAAACGGTTATTGAAAAATTACAACAAGGACATAATGTTATTTTTTTGGTTGAAGGTGATGCTTCCACTTTTTCTACCTTTCAGCATTTAGCTAAAACAGTAAAAGCTTTAGATGAAACTGTTATTGTAGAAACCATTCCAGGAGTTACATCATTCAATGCTGCTGCCGCGCGAGCTGAAATGCCTTTGGCTGATACTGATGATACTGTAGCTATTATTCCTGCTGGTTATGGTCTTGAAATGATTGACTCTCTACTCAATGATTTTGATACGCTTGTTCTACTAAAAGTAAAACCTATTTTGGATGACATTATTGAGCTTTTACAAAATAAAAACTTATTAAGTAATAGTTGTTTTATAGAAAAAGCAGGCTCACCAGAAGAACGCATTGTGCATGACGTTGCTAGCTTACATGGAGAAAAGGTTAATTATTTATCATTGATTATGATTGCTAATAACCATCATAGACAACGTGGGGAAATAATTAGAGGTTGTCGAAAAAAGACGACAACAAGCTAAGATGGTTTTAGATAAAGCCCCCAGTTGGCAAGCCGCATTAAAAGATGAATTTAACGCGCCTTATATGCAAGCACTTAAAAACTTCTTACGTACTGAAAAAGATGCTCAAAAAACAATATACCCTCATTCATCAAACTGGTTCCATACTTTAGAAACGACCGCTTTAAATGAAGTGAAAGTGGTAATTTTAGGACAGGACCCCTACCACCAAGCAGGACAAGCTCATGGCTTATGCTTCTCTGTACTACCTGGAATAAAAACACCACCGTCTTTAGTTAATATGTATAAAGAGCTGGAAACTGATTTAAATATCACACCCGCAAATCACGGTTATTTAGAAAGCTGGGCAAAACAGGGTGTCTTGTTATTAAATGCAGTTTTAACCGTAGAAGATTCAAAAGCCAATGCTCACCAAGGTAAAGGCTGGGAGCAGTTTACCGATAAAATTATTGAGACTGTTAATACTGAATGTGAACATGTGGTTTTTTTATTATGGGGAAGTTATTCTCAGAAAAAAGGCAGTATTATTGCCCCATCACGACACTTGGTATTAAAAGCCCCCCATCCCTCCCCCTTGTCCGCCTATCGTGGTTTTTTTGGCTGTCAGCATTTTAGTCAAGCAAACAAATACCTCCAAACACACAACAAATCACCTATAGACTGGGAACTTCCCGTAATATAAATCCACTTTCATTTAACTAACGGTAAAACTATTCTTTTTCTCTTATAGGTAATTTAAAACATTGTAATTAAAAGAAAAGCTACTAGGCTTAAATTATCTTCAAGCAGTCACCGTAAACCAATGATAAATGATTTATTAGACATTCATACAGAAGCAGATATTCTTGTTATTAGTCAAAATTATTTAGATAAAATTGTCTCTTTACTCAAAACTAATCACTATCAAAAGGTACGCTCCAGCAATAGCTTTAAAACGGCTATGGATTTATACCTGGCTAACCCTCCCTCCCTTATTATTTTAAGCTCTTTAACTGACATGTCTCTTAAAGATCTTATTGCTAAATTAACAGCCTTCTCTCCTGATACCAATTTACCTCCAGTCCTTTTAATTAATGATCAAAGTAATTGTGTTCCCTGCGTTGACAGCGTAATAAAAGACTTTGTTAGAATCCCCATTAATGATGATGAACTATTATTTCGTACTCATCATTTATTATCAACATTCCTTTCTTTTCAAGAACTTAACACTTACAACAACTCAATCATTACAGCTATTAAGCAGAGAAGCCAAGAATTGAGGGAATCACAAATAGAAATTATCGAATGTTTAGGTTATGCCGCTGAATTTCGTGACTCAGAAACAGGTATGCATACAATTCGCGTAGGCCACTATTCTCAATGCCTAGCTAAAGCAATGGGGATGAGCGACAAAGAAGCAGAGTCACTACTCTATTCTGCTCCCATGCATGATGTAGGAAAAATAGGCATTCCTGATAAAATTCTGCTGAAACCTGGACGTTTAGAAGGTAACGAATGGGAGGTTATGAAACATCATGCAACTATTGGTGAAAAGATCTTAAATCGCTCATCCAATAAACTTTTAAAACAAGCCAGCGTTATTGCATTAAACCATCATGAAAAATGGGATGGCAGCGGCTACCCTAAAGGTCTTAAGGGCAATGAAATTAACCTTTACGGTCGCATTGTAGCTATTGTCGACGTTTTTGACGCTCTGACCATGGAACGCCCTTATAAAAAGGCATGGAGTATTGATAGCGCTGTAGAACTAATAAATTCTGAATCTGGCAAACATTTTGACCCCTCTTTGGTTGAGCTTTTCAATCAAAACCTCGAGGACATTCTAATTATTAAAGATACCTATGCAGATAAAGAAACCAGCAACGACTTACTGAATGAATATCTATCTCTCTAAAGAGTTCTTCTATTAGAAACTTTGAAGCTCACTATTAATACTGTTATTCTGAAGCTTTAGCTCCTTAGGTATTCTTCATGAACTCAAATATTGATGATTTGCTATGTAAGATTCGAGCTTTAGAGGCTGAGTTAATCAAAGAAATTCAAAATCAGCAAAATAGCTTTATTTATAACAAGCAACGTAAAGATACTTTATTTGAAAAGCAAGAGGATCCGCACCTACAACGGCTATTAAATTATCTAAAAAGAGCATCAATCAAAAACATTCTCAGTATCCCCGTCATTTGGGCTGTATTAATTCCAACAATATTGTTGGATATAGGTGTTAGCTTATATCAAATTATTTGCTTTCCTATTTATGGAATTCCCAAGGTAAAACGCGCTAACTATCTTATTTTTGATAGACAACATTTAAACTATCTCAATATCATAGAAAAACTAAATTGTGCTTATTGTAGTTACTTTAATGGCATTATTGCCTATGCTCAAGAAATAGCAGCACGTACCGAACAATACTGGTGCCCAATCAAACATGCTAGACATATCAGCACATTACACAGCAGATACCAGCATTTCTTAGACTATGGTGACGCTAAATCATACCGCCAACATAAAGAAAATATTCGTAAACAATTTGATGATATAAAAAACAATTAAAACTAAAAAATAAATCGAATCTTTACTTAAATGTGTTGTCATATCCTTATAGTGTTAGTATTTGCTAATTATCTAAATAACATTTAAACAGATACTACCTCCCTACCCCCCATTTGGAGTACGTCATGAGAAGAATATATTTTTTAGTACCTAACATCCAAGTAACTCATAAAATTGTTGATGAATTACGCTCTCTAGGCATTAAAGACAATCACCTTCACGTCTTAGCCAAAAGAGATACACCACTTCAAGACTTACCTGAAGCCAATGAACTACAAAAAACAGACTTTATCGCTGCTGTTGAGCGTGGCGCAGCATTAGGTGCTACATCAGGTTTACTCGCGGGTTTAGTTAGTTTACGTTTTGCAGGATTTGCAATTGCTGGTGCGCCCATTCTGGGCATTTTGGTCTTTGGAGGAACAATTGGTGCGCTGATGAGCGGACTGGCAGGATTACAGGTAGGCAACTCAAAAGTCAGAAAATATGAAGACGCTATAGAAAATGGCGAATTATTAGTTATGGTTGATATTGCCAAAGAACGAATTGATGAAGTTAGTAAATTAATTACTAAACATCATCCAAAAGCAGAATTTGAAGGCATAGAACCACTACTTCCACCACCTTATTGAGGAACGTGCATGAAACAACTTACCGGTTTCTAACTTGTCTTTTTGCTCCAGATGGAATGATCTCATTCCATCTGAAACAAAAATCCTACGTTATAATTTCGGGAAGTTATTCCATACACGTTCCTAAGCCATTTATATTTATCACTAAACAAACAAAACAAACAAAACAAATCAAATTAAAAAAACAATGAAAATTATAAATATAATGACTGGTTTTATCCTCGGCATCATCGTAACAGCTAGTGCCGTATGGTTGATAATGCCAAGTATGATGTTATCAGAACAACTCAGCCCATACAGTGTAGATGAAACCGTTGAAAGAATTTCAACAAATGCAAAAGCTGAAGGCTGGGTTATTTCAGGGATTCAACCTTTGCATAAAGCGGTAAAAAAACATGGTGCGGGTAATTTAGACCCTGTCGTTTTATTAAATCTTTGCCAAGCAAATCATGCCTACAATATTTTAAAGGAAGATGCTAACAAAGTAATTTCAGTCATGATGCCCTGCACTATTTCTGTTTATCAAAAAACAGATGGCCGTGTTTATGTTGGTACCATGAATGCCGGTCTACTTGGCACTATGTTTGGAGGAACAGTTGCAGAAGTTATGGGGGGCACAGTCGCCACACAACAACAAAAATTCATATCATTTTTAAATGATTAAAAAAGCAATCCCCCTCTTACAAAAGATTTTATAAAAATAAGTTATGATAAAAAAAATACCTTTTTTTCTACTATTCCTTAGTGCTTTTATGAGCTCAGCCTGTACAAGTACTCAAGCTAAAGTTGAAAGTAACCTCATCAGTACAACTGATAATCTATCGCTAACAACACCCAACCTAAGCGGAACATGGGTTTTAAATAGAGAACTAAGTCAAAACCCTCTTGAACAGCTTAAACAGAATAGAAAAAAAACCAACAATAGCCAGAGAAATAAAAGTATGAAAGGCAATGGTGATCACAGTGGCTCTGGCAAGGGAAAAGGAAATGGGAATAGACGCAGTGAGAACTACTCTAAAAACAAAAACACAGCAGGACGTAATTCACTACCCCCCAGTATTCAATTCTTTTTAAATACATCAGAAGAACTGACTATAAAACATGAAGAACCTTTACTTGTCATCGATACGGCAGAAGGCCAAGAGAAAGTATATACAGATTTCCGCAGCCCTAAAATTTCTAGTAATAAAGACCCAGACCAAAGAATATCGATTGCCGGATGGGAAGATAATATACTTTTCATAGAAAGCACTCTTAGTGCAGGTCGAGTTATTCAACAAGTCAATCTAAAAACCTCATCTGATCAGCTATGGGTTAAAACAGCTGTTCTAACCCCTCATTTCCCTAAATCTATTCGTTTCAATAGAGTATATGATCGTGTTGATACTACTGCTGAAAATAACTAAACATGGCTATTAATTAACCACAGGTTAAAGAGAAGAGAATAATGTAGCCTTGATGTAGTGAAACGAAATCAAGGAAACTATCAACTAAACCTTGATTCCACTTTGTTTCATCAAGGCTACAAAAGCGTAACAGGAACGTGTATGGAATAACTTCCCGAAATTATAACGTAGGATTTTTGTTTCAGATGGAATGATCTCATGAGGCGCATAGCAAGCTACGCAACGAATGAGATCATTCCATCTGGAGCAAAAAGACAAGTTAGAAATCGGTAAGTTGTTTCATGCACGTTCCTAAATAAAATAGGATAATAAAACTTAAATAGATGATCGTACCCAACGAATAATATCATCCTCACTCATCGCCCCTGCTTGGCGTGCTATTTCTTTACCATTTTTAAAAATAGCTAAAGTAGGGATGCTACGAATATTATATTGCCCAGCTAATGCTTGCTCATTTTCAGTATTAACCTTTGCCACTCTAAAAACAGGTTCAAGTTTTGCAGCAGCTTGCGCATAAGCAGGCGCCATCATTTTACAAGGCCCACACCATGGCGCCCAAAAGTCCACCACCACAGGAATATCGTTACGATTAATATGTTGGTCAAATGTTTTTTCCGTTAATTCAACCGGATATTTGCTAAAAAGAGTTTTTTTACAGTGACCACATTTAGGGGTATCACCCAGACGCTCCGTCACAATACGATTAACAGAATTACAATGCGGACAAACAATATGAGATGAATCTGACATTTCATTTTCCTATTAAAAAGTTGTTTTACCAAAGAGATTAGTCTTTTTTATATTTGGGCACCTCTATTAATTCTGGCTGAGCAGGTATGCGTTTAACCTGTTTGAGAACAAGGCGAAGATCGCAGTTAATAGCAGGCTATTAACAAGGTTTTCAAAGCTTCCGCTCCTGCTCACGCTCCTTACCTACTTCCCTGTAGGCAACGAAGTTATCGAATAGGTTAAGCGTATAGATGCCAGTTATGAATTAATAGAGGTGCCCATTTGTTATACTGTCACATACAGAAGCATGTAACAATAGATAACAGCTATTCCTGACTTAAATACTAGGTTATAATCTTTTCCTTTTATCTTCTTGCCAAAATGACCACAACAGAACCAAAAATTGTTCTTATCGCCATCACCAAACACGGTGCTGGACAAGTTAAATCATTAGCAGAAAAACTTCCCGAAGCGGATGTTGTTGTTTCTGAAAAGTTTGCACCATTAATGACTGGTTTGAGCAATAAGGTACGTGCTTATTCCGGCCCTTTTCGGAATGAAATTTCAGCACTATTTACCGACTATGACCAGCTCATCTTCTTGGTTTCATTAGGTGCGGTGGTACGACTTATCGCGCCTTATCTAAAGTCTAAAGATGAAGACCCCGGTGTGATTGTTGTTGATGATGCAGGACAATTTGTTATTCCAGTATTGTCGGGACACGTAGGTGGAGCTAATGCCTATGCTGAAAAAATTGCTGCATTAACTCAAGGCACTCCAGTCTTAACAACTGCATCAGATGTTGGAAAAACAATTCCTGTTGATATTCTTGGTCGTGAACTAGGCTGGAAAGTGGAAGCGCCAAAGATAAATATCACCCGTGTATCAGCTCACGTCGTTAACGAAGAGCCGGTTGCATTTGTTCAAGAAGCAGGTGAAAAAAACTGGTGGACTCGTCCAACACCATTACCTAAAAACATTCATTTATTTGATCGTTTTGAAGATGTCGATTTAACTCATTTTAAAGCGGTATTATGGGTCACTGATAAAGATATTTCTGATACTACCTGGAAACAACTGGAAGAAAGGCTAGTTGTTTATAGACCTAAAAAATGAAGCTAATTCTTGGCATAGGCTGTGATCGCGGTACACCATTACAAACCTTGGAAGATGTTATTGATCTCGCTTTAAGTTCAGTAAACTTAGAAAGGCAATCGATACAACAACTGGCCACCATTGATAAAAAAAATGATGAGCAAGCTATCTTACAATTAGCTGAAAAACATCATTGGCCTTTAAACTTTTATCCAGCTGAACAATTGGCTCAGGTAGAAGTACCAAGCCCATCAGCGGTTGTTTTAAAATATATGGGCACACCGTCTGTATCAGAAGCAGCTGCAATATTAACCGCTAAGACTGATATGAGTGATTTGATTGTCGAGAAATTTAAACACCGTGGTAGTGATGATAAAAATGCTACTATTTCTATAGTAAAAACAAATTAGCGAACCTGTACAACCCCTTGATTTCGCGTTACTACATCAAGGCTACATAGGTTTTATTGTGAAGATATAATAAATCTATAAATTAATGGGGTGCAGGCTTTAGAGATTATGAAAGTATTAGCTTTTAGCTCCCCTCTTTGGAAAAGAGGGGTTGGGGGAGATTTTTTATAAAAATAAGACGTTTAATATCAATATGTTGTCTTTTTTATAAAATCCCCCTCTATCCCCCTTTTCCAAAGAGGGAGGTCAAAAACAGAATACTTTCACAGTATCTAAAGCCTGCGCCCCAGAGAATCAATATTCTAATAAATCCGTAGGCTGAACATTACCTACCCATACCCAATATTAAAATAAATCATGAGTGGAAAAATATTCTTAGTTGGTTTCGGCCCAGGTGCTGAAGAACACATGTCATTCAGAGCTAAAAGCGCTATTGCTGAATCTGATGTTGTTATTGGTTACACAACCTATATCAAACTTGTCAAAGATCTATTAGACGGCAAAGAAGTCGTCAAAAAAGGTATGACGGAAGAAATAGATCGCTGTATTGAAGCTTATGACCAAGCAAAATTAGGTAAAAAAGTTTCCCTAATTTCATCGGGAGATATTGGCGTCTATGGAATGGCGGGCCCCACTTATGAAGTATTACTTAAAGCAGGCTGGACTCCTGACAGTGACATCTCGGTAGAAATTATACCTGGAAGCACAGCCCTTTCAGCTTGTGCCTCATTAGTTGGCGCACCATTAACACATGATTTTTGCTCTATTTCCTTGTCTGATTTATTAACACCCTGGCCAACGATTGCTCGTCGATTAGATGCGGTTGCTCAGTCTGACTTTGTTATCGCTTTATATAACCCTAAAAGTGGACGACGTACTCAGCAAATTGTTGAAGCACAGAAAACCTTTTTAAAATACCGTGATCCTGCCACACCTGTCGCTATTGTTAAATCAGCATATCGTCGTAGACAAGCGATTCAATTAGTACGACTTGATGAAATGGCCGATCAAGATATTGGTATGTTAACCACTGTACTTATTGGTAATTCCACGACTTATATTGACCAAGGCTTAATGATCACACCACGTGGTTATTCCAATAAATATAACGATATAACCGGCGATGCTAAAGAAGGTGAACAAGCAGGTCGCTCTTTAGCGATGGGCTTAGAAGGCTGGAAAGCTTGTCTGCGTGAGTATTTATCTCAACACCGTGAGTTAACGTGGGAAAAAGCAGCCGACTATTTTAACGTTCCTGTAGGTCAAATACTCTCAGCCGTTGCACAAGCTCCTGAAGAAAACAGCTTAAACCATCAAGCAGCCAAAGTTGATAATAATGATTTAAAACCAGCCTTAGAAGCCTGTAAAAAATGGGGGCGTTTACGTGGTGTTATTCGTACTGATTCTGGCGCAGTGGTTGAATTGTTTTTACACGGAGAAGATTTTAAGCAAAAAGCTGATTGGCTGAGCATTGAAAATGATGCATTCCATTTACATGTCAACTGGAGCAAAGTCAGTAGTGCTTATTTTGCAAGCAGACAAGATAAATCTTATGGCCTGCATTTCTTTGATCAACACGGTGAACTGGTCTTCCGAATCTTACTTACCAAACAAGACAGTGAATTCAATTCAACATTCTTAAATGCCTTTCAACAAGACTGGCAATTATCAGGTAAAAGAGAAATACAGGAATAATAATGACTGAAGTAATTAAACCAAAAATGATGGATTACCATCGCCACCTATTAGTCTGTGTCGGAGATAGGTGTACCGAAAATGGTGAAGGCCAAGCACTTTATGATTTACTTAAAGAGAAATTAAAAACGGCGGGGTTAGATAAAGGAGAGTTACGGGTAAAGAAAACACGTGCAACGTGCTTTGGAACCTGCCGTTCAGGCCCTCTATTATGTGTACAACCTGATGGTGTTTGGTATTACGATATTAATAGCGAAAAGCTAGATAGAATTATTGCTGAGCATTTTTTACAAGACAAGCCTGTCACTGAATATATCCACCACCAAAGATAATATAGATTTACTGCATGGCAAACTTTAACACCCATTTATTTATTGCTTCTACTGGCAGCAGCAGTGCCGCCTTATATGCAGTTAATCAGCAATTAATCAATTGGGTGGATATGCCTTGGCTTGTTTTTATGGGGAGTATCGGGGGATTATTACCCGATATTGATTCAGATAATAGCAAACAAGTGAAAATAATTTTTTTGCTGCTGGCCATTCTAAGTACCTTTATCGTACTTTTTGGGGAGAATTTTTTATCTGATATAACTCAAATACTCCCTGCTCAATATACAGTTTGCCATATAGATACTATCAATTTTTCCAAGCTCTTCTCTTCTTTCGCTGGAAAATGCATCTCTTATTCTTTGTTAATACAGGCCTTAGCAATATTTATTGGCGTTCGGTATATTTTGCTGTCTGTATTCAAATCACTAACCGTTCATAGAGGTATATTTCATTCTTTATTAGCTGCTGTATTTTTCACTCTATTAACGATCAATATCAGCATCCATTTGTTTCAACAGGCACTATTATTTAGCTGGTTAAACGGTCTATTTATTGGCTTAGGCTTTGTGATTCACTTACTTCTGGACGAGGTTTACAGCGTAGACCTCTCAAATATTCGAATCAAACGCTCTTTTGGTACAGCATTTAAACTCTATAGCTACAAAAACGGTTATACATCTACACTGATGCTAATATGTACTTTAGCGTTATATAGTTTAATTCCTTCCGTCCCTTTCTAACAAGAAACGGAAGTAAAATTTCAACTACATTAATGACAAGGAAAACCAGTGCTATGACGTGTATCATGCGTTGCATTATGAATCACTTCAATAGGTGCAAACCCAACTGCCATTAACACCATAAGGCCTAATAAAGCAGCCCCTAATACTTGGCTTGTTTTTGCTTGCGAAGAAGCACTCGTTACATTTTGGTTAATTGGAGAAGTTTGAGACATTTTCTTACCATTTGTTAATCAATTCTATATCTTTAGATTTTAGCACAATTAAAAACCTGCTTCCGCTACAAATTAACGGTAGCTTGTTAAAGCTATAGTTTTAATAAGTATATTATCAAGATATAACAGCCTTTTGGGTGCGCAAGATATAAATTAACTAAACCACGAAGCAACAACATCTGGAGCACTAGCAAAATGCCAGTGAATATAAGAACTACGCAGATTTTTATAATTTATCCCCTTATCCCCGCGCGAACACTCAAAACAAGTTTTAAACTCCTGTTCACTGCTACGCTTTGAGTAATGAAACTCATGCCCTCTTACCCCTGTTACATCTTCTCTATACCCTAAAGAAGCTAACTTTTTCTGCATTTTAGATTGATAAGGCAGCAGTCCTGCCATCGGCCAAGCAACACCATCAATATCAATTAATTGCTCACCTAATAACATACTTCCACCACACTCAGCTAAAACGGGGTGACCATCCTGAATAAATTGATTTATCGATTCCCAACTTTTTGAAACGGATAATTGTTCTGCATACAGCTCAGGATAACCACCAGGTAACCAGATAGCATTGGCATTTTTAGGAACTTCATCACCGGCGATTAGCGAAAAATATTGAATTTCAACACCCTGTTCATTTAACCAGTCAATATTAGCTTGATAAATAAAACAGCAAGCAGCATCTTTGGCAATGGCTATTGTTTTACCTGCCAATCGTTTTATAGATATATCAACTACTATTTCAAAGCTATTCCATTCAGAAAATGCCGATAACAACGCCGCTGTATCAACATGGAAACAAGTAGAAAAATCGGGAATATCAACATTAGCTGGAGCGACTAAACCTAAATGTCGCTCTGCTAATACGGGTGCATCTTTTTCCATCCAAGCCAATAAAGGCGGCATTTTGTAATCTATTAAGAAATCCTTCAATAACTTCGCATGATGAGCGCTACCTACTCTGTTAGCGATAACACCTGAAATAGTAACCCCCATTTTTTCAGCATAATCACAAAAACCACTGACTAAAGGTACAATCGAACCACTCATTCCTTTTGCATTAACAACTAATATCACAGGGCACTTTAATCCTTTGGCTAGATCGGCACTTGAGCCATCTAACCCTACACCACTGCGACCATCAAATAATCCCATCACCCCTTCAATTAAAGCAAGTTCCACTTGTTGGTGTTGTTTATTGATTTGTTGTTGCGACTGCTCTAAGCCGACCATTCGGGTATCTAAATTATAGGATATACGCCCCGTTATTAACTGATGCCACAGTGGATCTAAAAAATCAGGACCCGCTTTAAAAGAAGTAATACTCTTTTTTTGTGATTTTAAAAACTGTAACAAGGCCAACATAACAGTGGTTTTACCACAGCCTGATTGGGTACCCGCAAGTAAAGCTATTTTCATTTTAATTAAATAATTTAAAGAACAACAAGAGAATCAGCAATAACTAGAATAATTACAGCCTAAATTTTCGATGCATTATGTCATTTCCTTTAACTTAATGACAACATTCACCAACCTCCAGAGTCCTCGTCTTCATCATCAACAGCAGGTTTAAAGCCTTCTGGTAATTTTGGTTTTTTTGCTGTTCTAAGCAATACAAATGCCCCACCAAAAACCAGACACATAGCCAATAAGATAAAGCCAACGAACAACATAATCCTCTCCCTCTGTTTTCACAAAAATGCTAAAATACTAACAAATTGATTATTAACGAAAAAGCTCAATGAAACAAGTAGAATTACTCTCCCCTGCCGGCACTCTAAAAAATATGCGTTATGCCTTTGCTTATGGTGCTGATGCCGTTTACGCAGGACAACCTAGGTACAGCCTCCGTGTTAGAAATAATGATTTTCTAGAAGACAATCTAGCTAAAGGTATTAATGAAGCCCATGCTTTAGGTAAAAAGTTTTTTCTTGCGACTAATGTCATCCCTCACAATACAAAAGTCAAAACTTTTATTAATGATTTGACCCCTATTGTTGCCATGAAACCTGATGCTTTGATTATGGCCGACCCTGGCCTGATCATGATGACACGGGAAAAATGGCCTGAAATGCCCATTCATTTATCCGTACAAGCTAATACTGTTAATTTTGCAACCGTAAAATTTTGGCAAAGCATGGGGGTAGAACGTATTATTCTCTCTCGTGAGTTATCCTTGGATGAAATTGAAGAAATTCGTCAGCAATGTCCAGATATTGAATTAGAAGTTTTTGTTCACGGCGCTTTATGTATTGCTTACTCAGGTCGTTGTTTATTATCTGGATACTTTAATCATCGAGATCCTAATCAAGGCACTTGTACTAATTCATGTCGTTGGAAATACGACACTGTACCTGCACACGAAAATGCTGAAGGCGATTATGTTTTAGATAATCCAGCTATTTCAATGACCGATATTAGTAACGCCAGTTGCGGAGGAGCGGAACGTCACCCCTTAGCCGATAAAACCTACTTTCTCGAAGAAGAAGGTAGAAAAGGTGAATTACTACCCATAATGGAAGATGAAAACGGCACTTACATTATGAATTCTAAAGATTTACGAGCGATCGAACATGTTCAACGTTTAGTTGATATAGGTATTGACTGCCTTAAAATTGAAGGCCGTACCAAATCACATTATTATGTTGCCCGCACCGCCCAAACTTATAGGCAAGCCATTGATGACGCCTTAGCTGGCCGTGACTTTCAACCTCACCTAATTGGAGTATTGGAGAATCTTGCAAATAGAGGCTATACCGATGGATTTTATCAACGACATCACACCCACGAACACCAAAATTACATAACCGGCTACTCTAAAAGTCATAAGCAACAGTTTTGTGGAGAAATCAGAAACTATGATGAAGAAACGGGGATTGCTGAAATTGATGTAAAAAATAAGTTTGCTGTCGGTGATAAAGTAGAATTAATACTGCCTGAAGGCAATCAGGATATCGTGATAGAAAGCATGACAGATATGTATAATCACACAATGCAAGAAGCTGCTGGTGGCGGATATGAAGTTAAAATTCCATTACCAAAAGGTTGTTCCCAAGGTTTATTATCAAGGTATTTGTAAGAGCAGGCTAAAGACGCAAGGCAAAAGACTAAAACAGCCGGATCAAGAGAAAACTCGAAACGCTCTTGCTTTAGTCTTTAGTCTTTAGTCTTTTATAAATTTTCGTACAAAAAACAAAGTTAAGTTAAAATATCACTCAAACTAACCAACTCAAATAATTATATGCAAATTAAACTCGCTAATCCTCGTGGATTTTGTGCTGGTGTAGATCGCGCCATAGACATTGTAGACCAAGCAATAGAAGCATTTGGAGCGCCAATCTATGTACGTCATGAAGTGGTACATAATCGTACCGTTGTTGAGGGATTAAGAGACAAAGGCGCTATTTTTATTGAAGATGTCAGCGAAGTACCTGAAGGCTCATACTTAATTTTTAGTGCTCATGGAGTCTCTAAAAAAGTACAACAAGAATCTAAAGATCGTAACTTAACTGTTTTTGATGCTACCTGCCCTCTAGTCACTAAAGTTCATATTCAAGTTGCAAAACACGCTAAAGCAGGAAGAGAAGCTATTCTAATTGGCCACGAAGGGCACCCAGAAGTTGAAGGTACAATGGGGCAATATGAAAAGCTAGCTGGATCGAATGGCGGCATGTATTTAGTAGAAACGCCTGAGGATGTTAAAAACTTAAAAGTGAACAACCCTGAAGACTTGGCTTATGTTACTCAAACAACTTTATCCATGACAGATACTCAAATTATGGTGGATGCTTTACATAAATACTTGCCTTCTATTCAAGAACAAAAGAAAGATGATATTTGTTACGCAACACAAAATCGTCAAGATGCAGTTCATGACCTGGCTGAAACAGCTGACGTTATCTTAGTTGTTGGCTCACCTAATAGTTCAAATTCAAATCGCTTACGTGAAATTGCTGAGCAATTAGGTAAAGATGCTTATTTAATTGATACCTATGAAGATATGCAACATTCGTGGTTTGATGGTATTGATACGGTAGGCGTTACAGCCGGTGCCTCAGCTCCAGAGGTTTTGGTTCAAGCTGTAATTGACCAGTTAAAAGCATGGGGTGGTGATAATGCAGTGGAAATACAAGGCATTGAAGAGAAAGTTGTTTTTTCTATGCCTAAAGAGCTAAAAAAACATATAAAAGCTTAACTAAATCATTTAAACGCAGGTCTTAGCCTGCGTTTAAATGATTGTTCATGGTTATATACAAACCACAATTTATAAATACTACCTTTATGGCGGACTAAAGTCCGCCCTACAAATGCCTGCCCTAATTATCCAACAGTCTCTTGTTTTTCCGTGTTAACAACCAATTAGTCAAATAACTTCTAGGCTTGTACACTCCATGCTGAACATAATAAAGCTTATATTCACTGTTAATTGTTGCATTAAACAACCTACAAGCTAACCCCGTTCCACAAAATAATATCTCATCATTTTCTTGTATCTCATAGCTTTCTGGGGGTAATACAATTTCCTGGTCCGATGACTTAATAACAAAAACCACCAAGTCTAATGGTATGTCTCGCGCTCTTGGGTCCCGAATTAACTCACCTAAAGTCACTTTTTTATCTTCATCCAACAACTGCACAACAGCTCTACTTTTTTCTCTTGTAAAATGGATAGTCACTAAATGAGGCACCTGCTTCCCCACTTTTTTTCGTAGACAATTGATCACCTTTTCCATTTCGCCCTGTCGCCCTGGCTTACTTTCTAACAAATAATAAAAAAAAGGTTTTAACAAAGGCGCTATTAATAAGAATAATATTTTTCTAGCCGCAACCAATGTTGGCTGCATAACCATATCAACATTTGTTGCTCTAAATGCTACTTCATTTTCATGTTTATTCTGTCTAACAATAGTAAATAAATCATTATTAAAATAACGAGCATTAAGCAAAATACCTAAATTATGCCCATCATCATCAGTTCCTGAAAGAATACCTACAGCATTTTCAATCCCTGCTTGTTCAAGTGTTTTTGAGGTTGTTCTTCCAACAATATAACGATCAATATGCTCTTCTTCTTTTGAATCATGGGGATCAATAACAGCTGTTTTAATACCATATTTACTTAAAACCCGGTTGATCTCATGCCCCATACGACCATAGCCACAAACAATCCAGGTTCCTACTGGAGGAGCAATATATCGCTCTAATGTCGCTCCTTTTTCTCTTACCAACCATTTATTAAAAGCATAAAAGCCTGGATTATGCATTGCAGCAGCCAGAACTTTTGCAAAGATTTTAAAGGGATCTACAATATGTACTTCCCCACCTAATGTTGCCAAGGTTTCTTCAAAAACCTCAACCTTAGACATTGTGATAATACCCACTTCTGGGTTTAACAATCTTGCCAACGCTGATATTTTTAAGTTTGCTTCTTCACTGTTAGTAATTGCAATAACAGCTTTACAGTTTGACAGCCTTAACCCAGCTTCAATCAAATGTTTAGGTACACTGGCATCACCACAAAATGAAGGTGTGGCAACCTTATAATTTCTCAGTTGCAGTGCTTTTATCCGCTCTTCATCACTATCAATAATAACAGCAGGGTAACCATAATCACTTAGCCCACGCATCAAAACACTGCCAGTATCGCCAAAGCCACAAAGAATGACAAAAGGGGTATCAATTCGCTGCACACCTCTAGAAAACTGCCACTCTGAAAGCGCTCTTAATAGGAAAGGATTTTGAAATAAGCGAATAATAGAACCAATGGCATAAAGCCAAGTTATCACACTTACATAGAGACAAATAATTGCCCAAAAACGCTGAGCATCACTAAATTTTATAGGGATTTCACCAAAACCAGTTGTTGTTGCCGTATAAGTCATAAAGTAAAATGCATGAAAAATACTCATATATTGCACTTCACCATCAACTTCTATACCTGGTATAAAAACCATACCTAAAATAGAAGCAGAATATACAGTCAGCAAGGCAATTAGAGGGCCTCGCATTTCGCGCATAACAATAAAGGTTACGCGACTTAAATCAACTGACGTAGCCATACTAATTCTCCATCAGAAGCATTATCAAAATATTTTCAACACTTAAATCTTACAAACGATTAAATAAAGTTTCAGAAACTAAAATAATAGTTGAGATAACATTGGCTAATAACGCGCCTCCTGTTAAAGAAACGATACTCGACATGATTTCTGGGGTAAGTCCTGTACCTGAAATATGTACAGCAAACGTCCAATAAGTAGCCGCTGCAATCAATTCTAAATCAGCTACTAAACTAGTCGCTAATAATACTGCACCAATTTGTGACCGATCACCAAATTTTAAAACAGTCGCAATTAAATTAACCACAATTACAGCAAATAGCTCTAAAACATTATGATGTGCTGGATTATCCATTTCCCCTAGGAAGAAACCAAAGTTTAATGTTAAAGCCAGTACTACAAAAAAACCAAATATGACTTTCTCTAGATTCATTTCCTTCCACCCCTGTCGTTGACAATCAAACAAATTACTTTGAAAGATCTATTTTAACGCTAAATACAACTTTCAGAAACGTGATTTTAAAATAAAGCTAGCGCAGGTATATTATTTATTGCTAATATAGGTTTTTGTTTTGGAGTATTATTATGTCTATTACCGCACTTGACCTTGTTGCTGCAGCTAAAGAAACCATCTCTGTCTGTGATATTGAAACCGTAAGAACCGATCTATCTACTCATTTAATTCTAGATGTTAGAGAACCTGCAGAGTATGCTGCTGGCTGCTTACCTGGCGCAATCAACATCCCTCGAGGCGTATTAGAATTTAAAATTGGTGCCCACCCTGCTTTTCAAGACTCTCAGAATGCAAAAATATTTGTCTATTGCTTAACGGGTGGACGCTCTGCTTTAGCAACAGAATCGCTGAATAAACTAGGCTACTCACATGCTTGCAGTATGGAAGGTGGCTTTACTTTATGGAAAGAAAACGGACTTCAAGTAGACACACCATAAATAATGCCTGAATTAGATTCTATCCGAATAGATAAATGGTTATGGACTGCGCGTTTTTTTAAAACGCGCAAACTTGCCAGTGAAGCCGTTTCTGGTGGCAAAGTTCATATTAATGGGCAGCGTTGCAAACCGGCTAAAGAGGTTAGCCCTGGTATGGAGTTGACTATCACTAAAGACCAATTCCAATGGGATCTTACCGTTATTGCCATTAATAGCCATCGACGCCCCGCTAAAGAAGCGGTTTTACTTTATAAAGAAGACTCGGAAAGCTTTAATAAAAGACAACAGCAAATTATTCAGCAAAAAGAACAACGCGCGTTAACCCCTCATTGTGAACGCGAACATAGACCCAATAAAAAACAAAGAAGGCAAATTCATCGCTTTAAACAAGGTTAGTTTATAACCTCCCCCTATGGGCGCATTAAATTAATGATAATAAGAAATTAAGTAGCCTTGATGCAGTGAAACGAAAACAAGGAAAATCTTAGATAAACTTTGATTCCACTTCGTTTCATCAAGACTACAAACAAGTAGGAGGTTTAGGAATCCCTGCTACCTTACATGCATATTTTAGCGGGCCTTTAGGGAATAATTTATGCAAATATCGACTATTACCCTTCTCTTCACCAAATTGTTTTTTTATCGCTTTGGTAAACACTCTGGCATTAGGCAAATGCTTAAATTGTTGATAATAATTTTGTATAAAAAACACAATTTCCCAATGCTGGGTAGTTAATTCCAGCTCATTTAATGCGGCGATTTTAATAGCAACCTCTTCATCCCAGTCATTTAAATCAACTAAAAATCCATCATCAGTTGTATTTAAAACCTTGCCATCAACAATCAATTCCACGTTTTAATAACCTTAGAGTTCTCAGTCAACTCAACAAACCCTTGATAATTAATTACTTTAACCCCCTCAACTAACTCGGCAATATTAACCCCTCTGGTTTCAAGCTCAACATCTAAAACATAAAAGTTAATTCTATTGTTGAGCATTTGTTCTAGCTCTGGATTTAATGTGCCATTTTTATTAATTTGAAAAATGGCATTTTCAAGAAAAACCACACTATCTAGGCTACTTATTCTCTGTAACAATGCATTATCAATAGCTGACTGATAAATTAAATGTAACATTTAACTTACTCAACATGGCTTAATTTAAGCCCAACAATACCTATAACAACCAGACAAATTGATGACATCCGAATCCAATCTACTGATTCTTTAAAAAGAAATATACTTAAAATAGCGACACCAACAGCCCCCATTCCTGTCCATATTGCATAAGCAGTACCTAATGGTAATGTTTTTATAGCCAACATTAACAAATAAAAACTAGTTCCTCCAGAGGCCATAGTGACTAAACTTGGGTACAGTTTAGTAAACCCCATATTGTATTTTAAACTTAGTGCAAAGATTATTTCAGATAGTCCTGCTGAAAACAAAAACAACCATCCCATTTACTTCTCCTACTTTCAGGTGCAAAAAAAAGTTATTTATTCTACAATACATCATTATAAACCAATAACTAACATTACATTTTTAATGACTGATATAGCAAAATACGTAGTTAGAAGCGAAAAACAAGTTCTCGCTTATCTAAATCTATTATCTACAGAAAGATGTTTGATTTCTGCTGCATTTGGTCAAAGTGATAAAGATACTTTTTTATCTGCAATTATGGATATTGATAAAAAAAAGAAAACTATCACTATTGATTGCGGACCCAAAGAATATCTAAACAAAAGGTTATTAGACAGTGCAATTATAAGGTGCTCAACAGAGTACAAGGGCATAAAAGTAGAGTTTGAAGGTAGAAAGGTAATAAAAGCAGGAACTCCAGGCAACCCTGCCTTTATAATTCCAATTCCTAGCTCAATTTTCTGGGTACAAAGAAGACAGTTTTACCGTATTAGATCGCCTTTATCTAAACAAAGCTATTGCGCCGTTTCATTTAAAAATTCTGAAACAGAACAAGAAACAACTCTTAACCTACCTCTTAGTGATTTAAGTGCTAGTGGAATTTCTTTTTTAAATGAATCAAAAGAGCTAAAAGAACAACTACAACCTGCAACTGAATTTAATAAATGTCGCCTAGTTCTTCAAGATCAAACACCTCTATCTGTTGATCTTGAGATCCGTCACTCCTCTCCCCAACAATCAAAAACGCCAGGGAAAGTAGAGCGGGTTGGTTGCTATATTACCAACTCAACCCCTAGAGTTGAATCGACTATATTACGTTATATGCAGAATATAGAGCGTGAAATACAGCAAATGACAAAATAATTGTCAATTTCAGCTATTCCCGCTTATTTCAACATTTTATAACTTTGTTTTTAAATGGAAGACATTTCAAATTATTTGGTTAAAAACCCAAAACAAATAACAAATCATTTAAATACACTTTCAAAAGAAAAATGCCTTATCTCAGCTGTTTTTGGTGAAAACACTTCATTTTTAACGGCTATTTTAGATATTAATGAAAAAAAACAAATAATTACCCTAGACTGCGGCCCCAAAGAATACCTTAATAGGGAACTTCTAAGCTTAGGGCTTGTGGATTGCACAGCTGACTTTAATGGAATTAAAGTTTTGTTTAAAGGTAGACAAGTAAAAAAAGCAGGAAGCCCAAGCAAACCTGCTTTATCAATCAAAATCCCTGATTTATTATACTGGGTTCAACGCCGACAATTTTATAGAGTACGCTCCCCTTTATCTAAAAATAGCTATTGTAGAGTATCTCTGCAGGACCCAGAAAACAATGCAACACAATCATTTGACTTTAAACTGTTCAACCTTAGTATTTCAGGCTTCTCTATTACAGTTGAAGAATTAGCATTAACAAAAAAACTCAGCTTAAATTCAGAATTTACAAATTGCCATTTAGTTTTAAATGGAACTGAAACTCATGCTATCTCTTTTACCCCTCGTAACATAATCCCTATAAACCCAAATAACCCATCCAAAGGCCATAGAATAGGTTGTGAATTTATTGACATATTACCTAGAGAAGAAAATGCTTTTGCTCGTTATATGCAAGAAATAGAACGTGAAATAAAAAAGAATTTTGATTAACAAGAAAATATACAGCGTTTCAGAACTCAACAAAGAAACCAAAGACCTATTATCAAACCACTTTGCTTTTATTCAAGTTGCAGGGGAAATATCTAACTTAAGCCAACCCTCATCTGGACATATTTATTTTTCTCTAAAAGATAAAAAAGCACAAATACGCTGTGCCATGTTCAAATCGCAATTACGTCGGCTTTCTTTTTCACCCAGTAATGGTAAACAAGTTGTTATTTCAGCTCAGGTTAGTTTGTATGAAGCTAGAGGCGATTACCAATTAATTGCAGATAAAATGCAACAAGCCGGTGAAGGCGATTTACAATTAGCTTTTGAACAATTAAAAACCAAGTTATTTAATGAAGGTTTATTTGATCAAAACACTAAGCTAGCAATTCCAAAATTTCCAAAGCATATAGGTGTCATCACCTCTCCATCTGGCGCTGCTATTCATGATATTTTAAGCGTTCTAAAAAGAAGATTCCCCGCTATTCCTGTCGTTATTTATCCTACAGCAGTACAAGGTGAAGAGGCCAAGCTTCAAATTTGTCAGGCTATTGAAAATGCTAACCAACAGAAACTTGTTGATATTATTATCTTAGCCAGAGGAGGAGGCTCAATAGAAGACCTTTGGTCTTTTAATGAAGAAACTGTTGCTCGTAGCATTGTAAAAAGTAAAATCCCCATTATTTCTGGTGTGGGTCACGAAGTTGATTTTACCATTGCTGATTTTGTTGCTGATTTACGAGCACCTACCCCATCTGTAGCCGCTGAAAATGCAGTGCCTAATCAATTGTCTTTAATGAATAACTTGCTGGCAATTGAACAGCAATTACAAAATATTGTTCAACGTCAGTTACATCAATCTCAACAATCAATAAACTGGTTAAATAAAAGGCTACAGCAACAGCACCTTGGCCAGCAATATCAACGCCTAGCTCAAACACTGGACAATTTAGAAACTAAATTACAACATCTTATTCAAACCCGAATAAAACAGGATATTCATTCATTAAGCAAACAAAGTTTTTTATTACAAAAACATAATCCTGCAAATAGAATCATTCGACACCGGCAACAGCTCGACTATTTAACGACTCGTTTAAATAATGCCATAAACAATAAAATAGATAAACTTAAAACAAAGCAATCAGCACTGGTCCATACGCTTAATGCGGTAAGTCCTTTAGCAACTTTAGAAAGAGGCTATTCAATTACTAGCGAGCTAGAATCGTCTTCAATTATTTGCAGCAGTGAATATTTATCAATTAATGATACGATAAAAACACGTTTTGCCAGCGGCTCTATCATCAGCCAAATAAAAGAAATTAATCATGAATAAATATATATTTTTACTACTGTTATTTTTTTCTCCATTTAACTGGGCCAATAAATTACCTGAACAACTGGCTGTACCAGGTGGCGTTATCAAAATTGCTATTGCAGAAGTTAGCCAAGAATCACCCTCAGTATTTTTTAATGATAACCGAGTTGCTGTAGTTAAAGAAAACACGCATTGGAGCGCCTTAGTCGGCATACCCTTATCTACCAAGCCAGGGCAACATACAATAACAGTTAAAACACCACAAAATAGTAAAAATTTAAGCTTCAATGTTTTTGATAAAAACTACCCTGCTCAATACCTTACAATTAAAAAGAAACGGATGGTGACAGGTTTTACTGAAACTGATTTACAAAAGATAAATGCTGATAAAAAAGCAATGACTAAAGCAAAGTCAATATGGGAAGATCAGCCAATTGATACCAACTTTATTACACCTGTCGATGGCAGACTAAGCAGCTTATTTGGTTTAAAACGTTTTTTTAATGATATTCCTAAACGTGCCCACAACGGACTAGATATAGCAGCAAAAATAGGCACGCCCATCATTGCCCCAGCATCAGCTACAGTTATAGATACAGGAAACTACTATTTCAATGGTAATACTGTATTTTTAGATCATGGCCAAGGTTTACTAAGTGCTTATCTGCACATGAATAAAATAGCGGTTAAACCGGGGCAAACGGTTAAACAAGGCGAACAATTAGGTACTGTCGGTGAAACAGGACGAGTAACAGGGCCTCATTTACATTGGATTGTATATTTAAACAAAACACCTGTAGACCCTGCTCTATTTATTGCCAATGATATTCCAAGGCTTGATGCTCGGAACAAGAAGTAACATGATTATAAATGTAGAGCGAACTTCAGTCCGCAATAGATCATAAAAATAGGCTATGCCACTGTTAAGTGTTGAAAAGTTGAAGTGGCTCTTAAAAGCCCTCTCCTGCTGGACGCCTGCATGGATGCAGAAGGTATTACATTTCCCGTATTAATACATTACACCTCAATGTGATATAGTTTTCCCTTTTCTCGCTTCCCAATAATATTTTTGTGCCAGCCCCTTACTCAACCGATATTCGAAAGAAAGTGATCAACGCTA
>Ga0209184_1000234_pt1 | contig 69960 bp, 61 predicted proteins | sample EN8Hudsemesocosm_2_FD_184627 | JGI IMG/M metagenome (GOLD analysis project Ga0209184, IMG submission 184627) | Methane-oxidizing microbial communities from mesocosms in the Hudson Canyon - EN8C Hudson Canyon (SPAdes) (version 2) | ecosystem: Environmental > Aquatic > Marine > Cold seeps | place... | reverse complement strand
CTCACCTCGACAGCTTGGCCGGCGATTAAATTTCTTTGCGAATTGCGACGCCCAGGAACGTCGATGCTGGCCACTTTAACTTGGCCTTGCTGAACGGCCACTGTCACGCCAAAGCGATTGCTGTTGACGTTAAATGATGTGCCCAGCACGGTAACCTGAGCATGGGCACTGGAGACAATAAAGGGTTTTCGGGTGTTGCGAAATACTTCGAAGAAGGCTTCGCCCTCAATTAGAGAGATCTTGCGAGTTGTTTCTGTATAGGTGACCTCGATGCTTGTTTCTGGGCTCATAAATACGCTTGAGCCGTCGGCTAGTTCCACCCGCTTTTTTTCCGCCGTTTGTGTTTGGTATGAGCGAGCAGACGGCTTTTCGGCCTGTTGCGAGTTAATGACAAATACCACAATCAGGACTGAAGCAAGTGCGGCGCCCCACTGCGGCAAGGCGCGCAGACTTGAAAGCCAGCGACCCATACTTTGAGACCTCGCGGCTCGCTTTTTCTGTAAAGGTTCTAGGCGTTTAAGCGCTTGGAGCGCCGAGGCGCCATTCCAGATGGCCTGAGCCTGCTCGTGAGCGATGCGGTGTTCAATGTCCAGTGCGAGCCAGCGCTCAAAGCGAACGCGATCTTCTGGGCTTGCTTCGGCTGAGGCCAGAAAAGTAAGCCATTCTTGGGCTCTTTGATTCGCATCATCTTTCAATTCGGCGAGATGATTGTTGTCCTGTGTGTCCATTAGTTATTCCCCCTTAAATCTATTTGCCAGGTGCTCTTGGCAAGTGCTCAGTGCCCGCAGAACGTGTTTTTTTACCCCTTCGACGGAAATGCCCATATCATCCGAAATTTCAGCGTAAGTCATTTGGTAAACGCGACTTAACACAAACGCTCTGCGCCTCTTGGCTGGGAGGGTTTCAATGATCTTTTGTAAAAACTCCAATTGCTCGGTATTTAATACTTCATTTAACGGAGACCCAATGCTGGCCGGCTCTTCATTTACTGCCTCTTGTCGGGCGTGTTCATACCGAACCTTGTCTCGTCTTAGGCCATCAACCGTTAGGTTGCGTACCAACTGGTAGAGGTAGGCCCGTGGTTTTTCGATGCGTTCAGGTTCAGCCACAAGCATGAAACGCTCAAAAGCTTGCTGAGTGATATCATTGGCGTCGTGTTTTTGTTTAAACCATTTGCTTTGCAGGTAGTGAACAAGCTCAGCCTGATAGTTGGCATAGAGCTCTGTCCACAGCTGTTTTTGGGTTTTCTTAGTTTTCACAATTTCGTATTGCCGAGGCAAAATACCCGTCATTGGCGGTGCCTTCTGCTGCTGCGGCAAGGTGTCCTGTGTCATTGTTTTAAATGCCATTTTCACCGTCATTCTACCTCATTGCCCAGTGTTTGAGTCTTCTTGGGGATTTTGGGGGTTGTTGTGGTGTAGAGAAGACGGTTGAGAGAGGGAAAAGGGGACAGTTAACTTCAGCAGGGCTGGCTATTTCTTGGGTGATATCCTCATAGTAATGTCAGCGTGAAAAACTTCTTCATTGTTCGTATCGTAAACACAGACGGGCATAATGACGTCTTGCTTGCCCTGCCAGTCGTAGCGTTCTATTTTGCAAACTGCACGTAAGTCGGTTTTAGCCATTTTCAAATATTGCACCGTCATGCCCGCGGGTATCCAGCGGTGATTGGCATCGAGTGACACATCTAGACACAATCCACCGGCCAGCTCGGCAGAATTACACATGGCGATCGCGTGCACGGTATTTATATGATTGCATACGGCTCGGCGCTTTTTAAAGGTTAATTCTACGTGCCCAGCTTCTATGTGTGTAAGGCTGGGCTTAATTGAGGAGAAATAGGGTGCTCTAAAGCACACTATTTGACTGAGCAGCCAGCGCCCAAAAGAGGCGCCCTTTAAGCTATTCCATAATTTTAATGCCGGGCTGTTGGAGGGGGTGTACGTCATTTGAATACCTATTTTTTAAATTCGGGTGATTTATTGAGGTTTACTAACATGGTTAAGGAATCGATAAACGGTTGCCATTTCATCATCACTGAAATCTTGCTGTAGTTCACTGTTTGCCGCTTTGACAATGGGTTTTGCCTTTTGCAAAGCGGTTTTGCCTTTTACATCTATATAAATACGAATAGCGCGAGCATCATTCAGGTCGCTTGCTCGTTTTATAAGCTGATTTTCTTCCATGCGACTGACCAAGCCTGTGGTGCCCGACTTATTCAGACCCAAGAAATGGCCGAGTTCCTTTTGCCTGCAACCATCACGAACCTCCAGTGCCAGCAAGGCCGTTACCTGAGCAATGGGCACATCAATAGCCTGAGACATACGTCTATCCATGCGCTGGTTAAGATTGTGCCTAGCTTTGTTAATAAGGAAAAAAAGTCGCTTGTCCATAGGACCCTTCATATTGGCTTGTGATTCGCGAATTTTAGTACGCATGCGTACTAATTTAACAAATTGATCGAGACCCTGCAATATGGGTAAGGTTGTAGTTCAGGAGGCTGTTGGGGCTGGATGGTTTCAGGCGAGGCTTTACGGTCCCCACATTAGGCTAGCAGCCACCTCGCGGGCATTTCCACTCGCCAATGCCAAATTGGCAGCGATCATCAATAGAGGCGCATTTATAGGTGTCTGGGTGAGGGCCATTTCTGTTGCATAAATAAATGGCTTGAAGGATTTTTTTCAAATCTTCCAAGCGCAAAGGTTTTACCAAATAGAAACATGCAAAATTCTCTAAAGTTGCTTGCTCAGGTGTCCCAGTGCAAATGATAAATCTCTGACGTGGATAACGTTTTCGAACAGCATTCATAAGCTCATAGCCAGACATGTTTGGCATCATAACGTCGCTGAGAATAGCCATTTTTGGAGGCGTATAGTCAATACTATTCATATATTCGAGATAGTGTTCTGGGCTCGAGAATTCCATCGACTGATAGCCAAGTCCGCTCACCATCTCTGCAATTAGAGTGCGTACTATAGTGTCATCGTCTACAACATGAATGTCCATAATAGGCTAATTTTAGTGGTGAGAGATTTAAGTCAATTGAGCAATTCTAAATTCAAAGCTACGATATAAACCGTGAATCAGGAAGAAAAAACATCCCCTCTATTAAAATTTAGGCTAGATTTAATGGGGCGTCGAATTAGTATTACTTACCGAGTAATAAGCTTTTCTTAACTAGGGGAGATGCAGATTAACCAGAATTAATTCAATGGCCGACCGCCTTCAAAGCGGCTCCGCCTACGCCCAAGCGGTGAGAAGTCGATGCGGCTATCAGGCTAAGAATATTGCGACCATTAATTTCTTGTGTGTTGGATAAATATCTATCGGAGCGAGGTGTATTCTATTGTATACGTCGGCTAATAAAGGCATGGCTAACAATATTTGACTAAAGTAATTGCCGGTCGTTAAGAGATGGCTTGATCGGAAATGTTGTCAAGTTTGTTAACGCGACATATGCTCCAAATAATGAAGCGCGAATGCGTCAACTAAAATTGCGCTTCCGGAACATAGCGAATGGTTTATTTCGACCAAGAAATTCTCATGTTTTCTAGTCTTCCTTATTGGTTGCAAGAAAAACTATAAAGAATTATTAATCTATCAAGTTCAGCTCTACAGTATTAGGAGCCTCTATTGCCAACTCTTTCTCTTTTCGTAATATGTCGCTAGGGGTTTGATGGAATAATTTCTTGAACTCTTTGGAAAAACCGCCCATGTGCCAAAAATCTAGTGAGTTTGCAATGTCAGATACCTTCCCGCGGCCTAGGCGACTATATCGTAGACGTTTTCGTGCGACATTAAGGCGCGCGCTCATGATGAATGTCTTTGGTGGCATCCCTAAGTGGTGTGAAAATAGGTACTGCAAGTTTCGAGTAGAAACTCCTAGCTTTTGTGAGATTTCGGCAATCGATAAGGGGGAGTCTATGTTCTTGTGAATCATCGTCAGGGCAGAGCGAAAAACCAGTGGTCGTAATTTCCGGTTTCGGCTGCTTTGATTGGCCATGATTGCGAAGATTAGCGGCATCAATCTATCTTCACTGAAAGTTTTCAGCCAATGTAATTCTTCTAGACCAATATCATCGACTGAATCTAATCGCTCGCCAATCTCTATTAAGATCGATTGTAACTTGGTAAGTTGCAGTGGTGTGAGGCTATAAAATGTGTTGCCTACACTTTCAGGCCAAAAATTTGGAGTTTGACTCTGGCCGCCCATACCTTGGCGCAGCACTTGATTGCTAATGGTGACCGCTACGCCGGAAAAATTATCTGGAGTAATTGTTGACACTCTTTCACCAAATGGAACGCAACAGATTACTGGGGAGTTGAATTTCTCCTCAAGAAAATTGATAGCGGCATTGCTTAGAGGGATCAGAAATGAAACCCCGGGACGTATTAGCTCCGCCGTTTGGAGTGACTTCAATTTATAGCTATAGAAGGCATAGCTATAGTTGTGGATAGAAACCTTTAACTGGCTTGACTTACTTCGACCGGGAGACAATTGCACCATGTCCATATTCCAATCGGAAAGGCCGGCAATGTGCTCATCAACATCACTATATTGTTCTCGAGAAATCATTATCCATTATCTCCGAGTGTAGGTGGAAATCCGTTCACTGGAGAACTCCCTAAAAATAATTTGCCCGAAAATATAACCGTACAGGTATTCCTTGCATGACAGTTCCAAATACTAACAAACCTTACAATCCATTCCATCGTAAATGCGAACTCTCTTCGGATTAATTACTAAATATAGGGTTTCAATATGATCAATTTTCAATATTAAATCGTCAATGTTGCCTGCTCCTTGATAAGGTTAAACGCCCATTTCGGCTTGCCTGATTTTGGCTTATTAATTTTTCTACTCTAAATTCTTTCACTTTTCGTTTTTCGCTTTCTCGATAGAGTCATTTAGGTATTCATAGTAGAGTTTTCTTTCTCTCCTATCAGATGGAAAGAAAATAGCAGAATTAATTTTATGCTAAAGTAATCTTAAAGTGGCGATAAGTTTTTTATATTTGGGCGCGCAAATGTTTTATTTCTGCGCTGAAGAAGGTATAAATTGTCATGGGCTTTCCAGTGGATGTGGATATTGTTGACGACGACGAGAGTGTGCGTATTCTTGTTTCTTCGTTTATGGATGCTCTCAATTATCAAACTCAGGTATTCTCATGCCCAAGCGACTATCTCGAGTACATGAGCAGCGTGAATTACCTTCCTCCGAGGCTGGCTATTATCAGCGATGTTGATATGCCCCTTATGTCAGGGTATGAGTTTATAAATGCCGTTAGGAAACTCCATCCGCATATTAGGGTGCTCATTGCTACCGGCTCGCCGGGCATTCCAGCTCTTGATGATTCTACATGTTTTTATTTGGCTAAACCCTTTGACCTGAAAAAACTGAAGCGAATTTTTCTCGCGATTTCTTTATGCAATAAAAATGGAGCGAACCCTGATGTTTTGAAATGCACTTCTATTGACGACCGCAATGATTTTTCTATTAAATGTTGGAAGTGCCCCCGTAATGGTGGCCGTCATAGCCAGTGACAAAGCCCTCCGCGTACTTCCATCAGCCCTGCTGTCGGCAATCATTGTTTCGTCGATAGGGTGGGAGTCATACCACTACCCATAACTTTTGTAGATGTCAGTTAATTGCACGTACCTCTCAAATAGCCGGTGTCACGAGTTGATATTACTGTGCTCGTCGAGCTTCTTGGGGACATTTTTCTCACGCCCCCGCAATTGGTCATTTTTCGCGCAGGTGTTTTGGGAGGGGAAGTAACACCCTGACGCTGCGGGGAGGCATGAAGCCAAACAATTCAATATCCGTCGAAATTTAGGCTAAAATGAATCAAGCGTCAATATAGTATTACTTATCGTACAATAAGTCTGTCTTAATTAGGGATGATGTGCATGAGCCAGAACCCACCACCCATTCAATGGCTGCCGGCCTTTGAGGCTGCTGCTAGGCTACTTAATTTTAAGAAGGCGGCTGAGGAGCTCAATGTTTCGCCGCCCGCGATTAGCCAGCAGGTGAAGGTGCTTGAAACCTATTTGGGCGTAAGTCTTTTTGATCGGAGCACAAAAAAACTGCGTCTAACCGCGGCGGGCGAGTTTTACTACAAAAATTCCAGTAACATCGTAAATCACCATATTAGAAGCCATCAAGAATTCGAGAGGAGTTTTCTCAATTCTACCCTCAAGGTAAGCGCCCCCCATTTAATGGCTCATGAGCTATTGATACCGAACTACGCTCTATTCCAAGAGTATGCGCCAGGAGTTGAGTTGCGGTTAGTTACTGAAAATTCTCATATCGACTTTGAAAACTCCACGGTAGATGCGGCTTTGCGGTTTGGCCAAGGCAACTGGCCAGATCTAGATTGCCGATTCGTCTGTGAGGTTGAACCAAAAATCGTTTGCGGCGCTACTTATCTCGAACAAAAAGGTTTAGCTAAAAACGTCTTTATGTCACAGCAAGAGCTAGACAAACATGTGCTGCTTTCGGTTTTTGAGGATTTAAGAATTTGGAAAAGTTTCTACCCAAGCCTTGAATCGGACAATAAGATTCCCTGCGACTCGTGCTCTACAGCGATGAAATCGGCAGAAGAGGGTCTTGGAGTCGCGGTAGGTATGAAACCCCTGATCAACCGGCTGGTAAGTATTAATAAGCTAGTTCTGCTCAACTCCGCAGAGAGTAGCTTAGATTATTCCTATTGGCTTGTTGCCCCGCGCAAGCGCGCCAGCGCCAAAAATCTTGACGCTCTTTATCGTTGGGTCAAGGCCATTGTCGAATCTATCCAGTAGCTTCGTGCTAATCTAAGTCTCCTCCAGCAGGCCCTTAAAGAAGGCTCGTTGATCTTGGGAACTCGATAGCACTACAGCTAAAACAGAGTAGATTCCCGAAAACACATATGTCAATATCAAAAGTGGGCAAACTAGCTCGTCGCCTGCAAGAAGCCTATGTGTTTTGTATTCGTAACCTGGTCGTAATGAATGCCACGTATGCTCGGCGCTCCCTATTTCCGTTTATCCAGGACAAATTATTATGACATCCAGTTCCTTTACGCGACGTCAACTCGTCAAAGGCCTCAGTGCTAGCCTTGGTGTTTTGGCACTGCGGGGTTTTAGTGTTCATGCCGGGTCGGCAGTAGCGGCCTACTTCACACATGGAGTCGCCAGCGGCGACCCGCTAAGCGACCGAGTGATTCTTTGGACTCGAGTCCTATCCGGTGACGGTCAGCATCGAACAATCCCCGTGCACTGGCAAGTAGCTGAAGACGCTGAGTTTACATCTGTGGTTTCAGAGGGTCACACCGAAACCTCACAGCTGCAAGATTATACGGTAAAGGTGGATGCTGCCGGGCTTAAACCAAAGCATAACTATTATTACCGCTTTTTAGTTGAAGGCCTTAGCAGCCCCGTAGGAAGAACCTTGACCCTGCCGCAGGGCAATATTGATCGCTACAAAATGGCTGTGGTGTCATGTTCGAATTATCCTCAGGGTTATTTCAATGTCTATAATCACATTGCTCAAACGGACGTTGATGTGGTGTTGCATTTGGGCGACTATATTTACGAATATAAGGACGGCGGCTATGACAATGAATATGCCCGTGAAACCTTAGGCCGGCGCGTTCAGCCTGCCCATGAAATTGTTGCCCTAGAGGACTACCGCATGCGTTATGGTCTGTATCGCAGTGATGCAGATTTACAAGCTGTTCATGCTCGCCATCCCTTCATTTGTGTATGGGACGATCATGAGCTAAGCAATGACACTTGGAAAGACGGCGCGGAAAATCACAACGAGGCAGAGGGTGACTTCCATCAGCGTATGCACCACGCCCGTCAGGCTTATCATGAATGGTTGCCAATCAGAACGAGCGTAGATGGCCCCCAGGCTTCAATTTATCGACGATTTAAAATAGGCGACCTGGCTGATTTGATCATGCTGGATACACGCTTGCATGGTCGAGATAGAGGGTTTGATTACCGTAGCGATCTAAGCAATAAAACAGGGGCCTTCAAAATTGACGAGGCCAATGGGCCTGTGTACCTTGGGCCATCCTCTGAAGTGAAAGACTCAGGTGCTGGTATAGAGCACCTTGCATTGCCGTACGATCTTTCCAGCGGTCGGCCTGTCGCGGTCACCGATTATCAAAAAATAAAACCTTTAAATCAACAGAGCCTGCCAGGCCATTGGCGCTATATTCCCGACATTAAGGACTTTCGTGAGAATAAGCTTAATGATAAATCTCGCAACCTATTGGGGGTGGATCAAGAAGAGTGGCTTAACGTTCAGCTGAAAGACAGCAAGCAGCGTGGCGCTGTTTGGCAGGTACTGGGACAGCAAGTGCTCGCAGGCAAGGTGGGTATACCAAGTTTACGCGATGAAGAGTTAAATTTAGATTTAACTAAAGGTGAGGTTCCGAACTACGTAAAATTTATGCAGGGTATGGCGGGGCAAAACCTGCCCTTAAACCTCGATGCATGGGATGGCTATCCAAACTGTCGAGATCGTATGTTTGATTCTCTCCTAGCGCATGCCCACAACCCTCTGGTATTGGCGGGTGATACGCATAATGCTTGGGCATTTAATCTTAGCAACAAGCACGGGAAGGCTGTGGGCGTTGAGATCGCCACACCCAGTGTATCCAGCCCTGGCCTGGAGCACTACGTACCAGTACAAGCTGATGTAGCCGCCAGAGCCCTGAAGGACTGTAGCCCTGAAATTGTTGATGTAGATACTTCCCAGCGCGGCTGGGCTGAGCTTATATTGACTCCTGAGGCAATGAGTAGCCAATGGCACTTTGTGAGTACGATTCTGGACAAAAACTTTAGCACCAGCGAATCAAAAATGCTGGTGAGTAAAGCCGGTAGCCGGAAACTGGATTTTGCGTAGCTAAACACAACAACACCTAGAGAAATCAAAAAAGGGGGCCGATTACTGGCCCCCTTTTTTGTGCTTCCGTCAGCTAATTGAACGGAACTCTACAGTTTAGTATTGTGCGTAAAAGCGAATGCCGGCAGTACGCGCGTTGCCGCGAACAAATGTCGGAATGCCTAGGCCCCCACCCGTATTGCCTGCGTCAATTAAATATTCCTCGTCAAACAGGTTGTCGGCGTAGAACTCTACTTGCCACTTCCGTTGCTTGGGGCTTAGTTTAATATTGGTATCGGTAAGCCAGTAAGCCGACTGGGATAGGCCTGGATAGTTGCTGCTCTCAAAAAACACTTCGGACTGGTAGGAACTGAGTAGCTGGATGTCGAGAGTCCAGCCTTCAAGTTGAATAGTTTTACTGGCGCTTAAAGAGCCGCTAACTTCAGGTGCTAAACGAAATTTGTTGCCACCGTAGTCGAAAGCGTTACCGGATTCGGTGTTGTTAGAAAACTCTGCATTCAATAAACCAAGACTCGCACCGAGAGATAAGCTGTCGTCAAACGCAAAGTTCACTGTGCTTTCAAAACCATAGATATCAGAATCCCCTACAGTAACTGTATTAGACTGCAAGGTTTCGGCATCGGTAAAGCTCTGTTGAAAGTCTGTATACGTGTAGGCAAAAATGGCGGCAGTAAACGACAGTTTGTCAGCGTAAAACTTAAGGCCGATATCGTAACTGTCAACGTGTTCGGCTTTGGTTATCTGGGTGCTGCCAAAATTGGGATCTACAACCGGTGAGCGACGGCCTTCGGCGTAATTAAAGTAAAAAGACAACTCATCGCTATAGCCGTAGTTGAGTGAAAACCTTGGTAAGGTAGCGCTGAAGTCTTCCTCTGCTTCGAAGGCGGAGAAGTTCTTGCTGTAACGAGTTTCATCAATATAGCGAAGTCCTGCAGTAAGGCTGAGGCTATCGCTGATGTCATAGCTGCCTTCGGCGACCAAAGAAGTGATTTCTAAGTCAGACTCAAATACATAGGGCCCGCGAATGATCGTATCTGGGTAGTTGGCATTGGATATTGGCGTACCGTCGGCATTGAACAGTGCATCGACGAGCTGCTGGCGTACCGCGGCAATATCTGCTTGGCTGGCTGAAGTTTTAACATTTTGATCTAAAGAAATATTCGGGTATAAGACGGCGAGTTCGGCCTTCTTTGCATCGAATACGGTTCTTAAGTAGGGGTCGACAAGAATCTTGTAGGGCAAGATAGATTTGTCGCGATTGTGTGAGGCACCGATGAAGCCGGTGAAGCTTTCTCCTAGGTCGAAAACCATCCGCATCGAGGCGCCATAAAGCTCTGCGTCATTATCAAAGTAAGCGTCTTGTATGCGCAGAGCAGAGCCGTCGGCATCAAAAGCTTCTGACAATTTCACGTCTTTGTAGAAAGTGTCAAAACTTAATTCCATATCCTCATTGACTTGATACGTGATGCTTAGGTCGGCACTTTTTAAATCACGGTCTATGCCTAACAGAGAACCGTAGCCAAGCTCTGCGTCAGTAAACGGGCTGGTGTCGCCATTGCGTGGCGCTATGCTGCCACTTTTGAAGGCAATGCCAGGTTGTTCGTTGGTCTCGCTAGCCAAGCGCAATATGGCACTGACTGTTTCACCTTCGGCTTGCAAGCTGGCCCGAAAGGCTTGTACCGACACACCATTCAAGTCACCGCCGCGGCAATTTTTTGAAACCTCATTATGGTCGGTTATTTTTCCCGATGGGTTGTAAGATGTACTTGAACAAGCGTTGTTTTTGACCGACCCGTCTTGTTCGCGAATCAATGTTGCCAAGCGAAAACTCAAGGCGTCATTGATTGGAATATTAATCATGGCTTGTATATCAACCCCCTCTTCGCTATTCAGAGAGGCGCGGCCATTCAACTCGAATTCCTCGCTTGGGCGTTTTGAGTGGACGCTGATAGCGCCGTTGGCGGCCGCCACTCCAAACAGCGTGGGCTGTGGGCCTTTTAGTACCTCTATACGCTCTATGTCAAACAAGGCCGCACTTGACACGGTTTTTTTACTGATATCAAAGCCATCTTGATACACTGAGATGCGAGGCGTGGCGGAGACAGAGGCGGTGTCATCGGTAATGCCGCGAATATTAAACGAAGGCAGGCTGACGGCCTGTTCTTGAATGACCACATTAGGCAAAAATCGTGATAGGTCATCCAATTCGGTGGTGTTGCTTCGGTCGAGAAAGTCACCCGATATTACATCCATCGTTATGGGCACATCCAATACCGATTGTTCTCGTTTCTGTGCTGTAACAATAATCTCTTCGATTTGGGCATTAGCGAGCGGAGTTCCCGTTAGCAGGGAAATTCCGACGCTAGTTAGAATGCTAGTTTTTTTTAAGGTTTTCATTATTTTCTCGCTCTTTTGGCGCATGTCGGGTTGATTGCGTGCGAGCATTTTAAGGAGCGATTATGACGGTTGCGCTACAAAATTATTACCGAGCCTGCGGTCCATATCTCTTGGGTTCAGGCGCAGTCGTCCAAGCTGTCTGTGTATTAATACTTTTGTGGGGGCAGGAAGTTCGGGGTCAGAAGTTCGGGGTCAGAGTAAAAACTCTGACCCCGAACTTCACTGTCGTAGTGATTCGAGCATCAAGGGCCTAGTTTTCACTCTGACCCCAAGCTTCATGCGCAGCGCGAGCTACGCATTGAGATATGACTGAACCTTGAGCAAAGTAGCTTTCACCAAGGCAAGGAGTGCTTCAACGGGTTCAAGATCCGTCAAATCTGTTCCTTGCAGGTATCGATGTTCTAAACTTTCTGCGCTAAGCCGTAGCTGACTGCTGCCAAGATTGGCGGCGCTAGACTTCAGGCAGTGAACCGCGCGGGTCATTTGTTCCTGGTCTTGGCTTGCAAAGCCTTCCTGTAATTCAGTAGCCTGCTTTCTAAGTGAGCTCTGAGCTGCTTCAATTAGGGCTAGCCCACGTTTCTCACCAAACCTCTTGCGGTAATTGTCGCAAACTTGGGGGTCAAAAGTAAGTTTGGGGTCGGAGTAAGTTTGGGGTCGGAGTAAAAACTCTGTTCGCTTAACTGTGGCAGGCTAACTAGCGGCAATAACTTGTGGCAATGGTGAATAAATCTTTCAAGATTGAACGTTGTGTCAGGGTTGAAGGGAGTTGCCCTCAAAGGAATGCCGGTGGAACTTATTTGCTCTATCCCCAGGCTTGCCGCGCTGGCAGATCAGTTCTATAGTTAAATTGAAAGAATTGGGGGAGGCATTGGGCACCTCGGGTCACTGGTGAGATTGGGCATGTTAAACTCGAGCGGTAATGAATTTTCGTCAGATTAAAAAAATCAGCTTAGGCATTTTCTGGACATCTCTGGCTTTCGTGCAGGCTTGTATGGCAAGTAACGGTGCCATGCCAACGCTGCTTTATCATCACGAAAGTGGCAGTTCGGCGCCTTTTGCGTACGCAACACCAAAGGGAGTGGTGGGAGCAATCCCTGATATCGTGCGCCATCTTCTGCAGCCTATGGGTTATCAGCTTTTGGTTTATCACACCCCTGAAGGGCGAATTTACTCGGAGATGTCTGCCGGGCGGGGTGATCTTCTTTTGGTCACTACCCAAAAGGGACTGAATGTAGATGATTACCCTTCCAATATTCTGATATGTCCTTCTGTGATCGGCCGAATTCCTGTTGGGCTGTATTTCCTTGCCAAGCCTCCCGTAGGTAAGCCAATTGCTGGGATGCACATAGGGGCTATTCGTTTGGCATCGTTTAAGCGCAGTATGGCCCGTGAGTTTCAGTTTAAGAACCTCACGCGGTTTGGCAGTCACGAGCAAGTATTTAAAGCGCTAATGACTGGGCGAATTGATGCAGCGATCTTAGATCCTTACACCATAAAAAGCCTGTCCCTCATCCATCAGCGACCACTGCCCAGTCGCTTGGATGCAAATTTGGGAGGCGTGACGGCCTATATAGGTTTGTCTAAGGCAACTGAAGAGCGATATGGAATATTTGACGAACTCTGCAGGCAAGCGGCTATATGGGAGGCGCAGGGTCGTTTTCCTGAATTTCTTGTGCCGCACTTACAGCCTGTTGTCCAAAGCCAATAGGCTAGTCTCTAGTGTTCTAGTGTTCTAGTGTTCTGTGCTGTGCTCCGAGGTCAGGCAGTGCTACTATCTTTGCCTTAGCTGCCCTCACTTTGCTGCACTCCTAAATAGACGCTATATTTATCCTGTTCAGGCATACGGGTAGTAAACCAATCCAACACTATAAATAACGTGACTTATGCTTTCATCGCGAGCTCTGATAACTTATATCTTATTGATGCTGCCCTTTTTAAGCATGGCAAAGAGCGTTGTGTTGGGAGCTATGGAATACCCTCCTTACTACGGAAGAGGATTGAAAAACTTTGGCCCATTGATTGAGATTGTGGTCGAATCATATCGCCACTCTGGGTATGAGGTAGAAATCGTATTTTTACCCTTTGCCAGAGCCATATATCTAAGCAAGGCTGGGGAAATTGATGGCGTTGTTGGCGCTTGGTATTCAAAAGAGCGTGCAGAATCTTTACTTTACTCAACGCCCATGATCGACAACCAAGTGGGTTTTTTTAAGAGAGCAGGCGAGGAAATTGCCTACAAAGATTTTAGTGATCTAAAGCGGCAAGGTTACCGGCTGGGTAGTGTGAATGGTTACATGTTGCCTGCGGGTCTCTTGGAGTCGGGAATAACCATCTACTATGTGTCGCGAGAAGACCAGCTTCTAAAAATTCTCAGAGGCAAGCGCGTTGACTTGGTTGTATTAGATAAAGGCGCTGCCCAATACGCCTTAAAGCAACCCAGATTATCTGGAGTAGGAAATAATGTTGAATGGATGGACCCGACATTAGAGCGTAACCCGCAGCATTTGATTATCTCTAAAAAAACGGCACAAGCGGATGAAAAAATGGACGCATTTAATCGGGGATATAAATTTCTTATTGAAAGCGGAGCGGTAAAAAAAATTCTGAGTGACCATGGGCTGTCGCCTCAGAAAATTCAGTAAATAGTTGCCACCCAATTGATTCAATCAGAAACGATAATGAGCATCCAGCCCGAAGGTGCGAGTGCGGCCTCGATGGGCGTAATCAAAGTTAAATAAGTCCTGTAAGTCCGTCATGAAGGTGACATATTTTTTGTCCGCCAGATTCTTTGCCCAGAAAGCAATATCGAGTTGCCCATTTTGAGACTGGAAACCCACACGAATATTTGACAGCCAATAAGCCTCTTGGCGAGTATTGTGGTTGTTGAAAGCATCGAAATACTGATCACCCGTGTAGTTGGTGTCTAGCGTCAGATACACATGGCCTCTGTCCATTTCCAGAAAGCGCCAGTTTATCATGGCGTTAAAATTCAAGGAGGGGGCGTTGATTAATTCGTTGCCTGAAAGATCATTGCCGCGAAGTTCTAGCTTGTCATACTGGCTATCCAGATAGCCAAGCCCCATTCTTAAATCCAGAGTTGGGTGAGGAATTGCCGTGATTTCAATTTCAGCTCCCTGCACTGTCGACTTGTCGGCATTCACTAATACTGAGAGGAAGTTTGGTGTTACGTCGAGAAACTGCTGGTTTTCGTAGGCATAGTGGAACAGCGCCGCGTTGATGCGCAATCGCCTGTCTAATAGATCAGACTTGAGGCCCATCTCCCATGCATCGACTTCTTCGGGAGCGGCGGTGGTAATTTCTGACTCATCATAATAGGCCTGACCGTTAAAAGCGCTGCCGCGATAGCCCGTGGTAAAACTGATGTAGCTGGTAATATCGCTGGACAAGGCGTAGTCCAAAGCAAAGCGTGTTCCCCAGTTGCGATCGGTGATTTCATTCTGGTAGTCGCTGATAGTGGGAATTGCGCCCAACACTTCACTATGAGTGGCGGGGTCGAGGTAGCCAAGGCTCGCATTGTAGTTATTGATTTCGGTATCGTCCTTGGTGAAGCGCAAGCCAAGGGTGAAAGTCAGCTCTGGGGAAAGGTTGTAGTGGCCCTGGAAATAAACCGCCAGACTAGTTTTTACCTGATTGAAATTGTTGTCAGCTCGGCAGCCAGTGACAAAGTCCTCGAAACAATCGAGAGTACCGCTGCCGTCGTTGTCTCCGGCGAAGGAATAAAACAAGCGCTGGCCCACGCTAGCGTCCAGATCTTCCCTGTGACCATAGAGGCCCAGCAGAAAATTAAAGTCTCCGTCAAAATTGGAGCTGAGGCGTAGGTCTTGGGCGATGGAAGTGACCTGTGACCCAAAGTCTATGTGCAGGATGTTGTAAGGTGAGCCGTCTGCGTCTTCCTCTGTGGTCCACTCGCCTTCATCATAAGAGCTCACGCTAGTTAAGGTGAGCTGGTCGCTAATATCCCAATTGACCGACAGCGATGCGTTGGTATTGTCGATAGAGTTCCCCCCTCGACGATCCAGTTCACTGTCAAAGTAATCCAGCCCAGCGCGATCATAGCCGGTGAAGAAACCCACCCCGCCAGCGCCGATATTGGTGGCTAAAACTTCGTGCCCCTCGTTTTGCTTGCTGCGACTTTTAGACAGCCTCAGCACCATCTCTAAGTCCTCGCTGGCTTGGTAGCGGCTGCTCAGGCGTAACGCTAAATCTCGAAAGGCGCTGGAGTTACCGCGCGCCATTGTTTGATTGCCAACCCAGCCGTCGGCTTCTGAGAGGGTGAAAGCGATGCGCGCGCCGAGTGCGTGGTCGGCATTGGAAAACTCCAGAGCGCCGCGACTTTCTTTGCGCTGGAAATTGCCGAGACCAACGCTGATGTCGCCCTGGGTCACCCCATTCAGTTCGGGCAGCCTACTGATGATATTCACCGCACCACCTGTTGCGTTTTTACCGTAGAGGGTGCCTTGGGGGCCTCGCAATACTTCGATACGTTCCAGATCAAACAGTTGCAAAGCTTGCAGAGCGCCGACCCCTTTGTAGACTTCGTCGACGTACATCGCGATGGGGCTGGACTGATTCTGGCTGAAATCGGACATGGAAATACCGCGAACCGAGAAGGCGGGCTGGCTGTCAGAGTAGGGCGTTGCAACCTGCACGTTGGGAATCTGAGCGGCAATTTCAGTGGTGTCGTGCAGCTTTAGTGCGCCCAGTTCATGGCTGGAGAGGGCAGATACCGAGAGAGGGATGTCCTGCAAGCTCTCGGCTCTCTTCTGGGCGGTGACGATCACTTCTTCGATGACAAGCCCCTTGTTTTCGGAATAGCTTGGCAGGCTTGCTGTGCTCAGTGCAATTAGCAGGGCTGTGGAAGATGCCTGGGGGTGGGTGAGCATATTTCTCTCCTCGATTTATAGTTTTAGGTTTTGTTACCTAATTTAATTATTAGGTGAGTCCACCTAAAATGTCAACAGTTTCTCATGCGTCATCGAGTGAGAGCGAAAAAATTGGGTAGTGCAGTGCGGTGATCTGCGCATACGGCGAAGCCCCGCTGAGGCAGTAATTGGGTTTCAGGCAGCGGGGAGCTTGTAAAAAAGGTGGGCGATCTTACTAGATGTAGGCTGTTTGGGCTTAGGCTTCGATGATGAGCAGAATGGTTTCTCGTAGTTCTTTTTCAATGCCCGGAAGGTTGGTGTGGTTCTGTTTGCCAAACCCGCGCATCAGTGACAAACCTTCGATCATAGAGACAAGTAATATGGAGATACGGTTTATTTTGCGCCTGGGCATGTCGGGATTGACGGGCTGCAGCATCTCGGCAATGGTGTCGCTGTAGAGCTTGTAAAAATTCCCCATTACCAGCCCTACTTTGTCATCCCTAGCTGCTAGAGCCCAGAGTTCCCAAAATATTTTACAGGAACTCTCCTTTTCCTGATCCTTTAAGACAAAGTCAATTGCCGCAAGTAATCGCTTGCGAGGAGTGCCTGTTTTGCTTGTTGCGAAGGAGGAAATCTCGAGCAAGCTCGCATCCAGAAATCGCTCCAGAAGTGTTTGAATCAACTGCTCTCTAGCAGGGAAGTAGTATTGTAGGTTGCTGAGGCGAATACCCAGACGTTCGGCCAATTGACTCATGGTGAATTGTGCATGGCCCTCGTTAATGAGGAGCTCGGTGGCGACGTCTAGAATTTGCTCTACTCGCTCGCGGCCCTTGCGCTGAACGGCGGTTCCCGGGCGGTTACCCATATCCTTGTTGGCAGACTTGGCCATGCTGACTCCTGAAACTAAGGTAAATGTGGTGCTTGTCGTTGCGGCATTATAGTGGGCTTCGATCGCTGTGTTAATTAAAATAGGTGATTTGTACAAAAATAAATTTAGGCATTGGTAGGCCGGTTTTATCTCTAATTTTACAGTGCTAATTTGCGAAACCCCTTATCTGCAGCTAGGTATGATGAATTTCTTCGAGGAAATTCATCGACTAATTGGGTCCTTGAGCCTATCCAAAACCGCTACAAAACATCCGAAATCAGCAAATTTCATAATGTTTTCAGTTTTCACTGCTTGTGCTGATAATATATTTTGGTTTATATTAGGTGGTACCACCTAAAGTTAAGGAGTTGATCATGTCCGAATCTGCATTGAGTCGCCGTGGTTTTTTAAAAACCGGAGCCGGGGCGGCGCTGCTGCTGGTGGGCTATCAGGCGGCTCGCCACGGCTTGGGGGATGACGATGAGGAATATCGTGCGCTGTTGGCGGGCGAGCAAGCTCAAGCCCTATCCATCAAAGAATTTGCTGTGCTGTCCTCAGTGGTTCGGTGTTTGGTCGGCCCAGCGCAAGGAGCGCCGACTACGGAGGAAACCCGAACCGCCGCGCGTATCGATCGGGAGCTGATGATTCATGGGGGCAAGCTCTTACAGGACCTCAGAGATTCACTACTGGTGGTGGAGCATGGAACATTTTTGGAAGGTTACGGCGAGCGCTTTACCCGTTTGAGCGCGGCGCAACAAAGTCTTTTCTTACAGAGCTGTAGGAACTCATCTCTGGACTTGCGACGGCAGGTATACGGCGGTTTGCGTTTTTTGACGATGTTTTTTTACTACAGCGATGACCGCAGCTGGCCTTTATTGGGTTACCAGGGGCCATGGCAAGCGATTAAATTTTATGAGGGGGGCAATCGTATTGAAAATTTAGCGCCGCTCTCAAACTTATCAAGCACACCACAAATAACAGCGGAGGGGTCAGTATGATCCTTGAAGGCAATAAAGTTGACCGCTCTTATGAAGAGCAGGTTGATGTAGTCATTATTGGTTCTGGTTGTGGAGGTGCCACCGTGGCCAAGCTGCTGGCCGCAGAAGGTCACTCGGTATTGATTCTGGAAAAGGGCGGTTACTTTAGCGCACGGCGTGGTGATTTCGACCAGCGTTCAGATAATATGCTGGCCCGAATTGATGGCGGCAGGGGGATGCACACCAGCGTCAACAATGAGCTGGCCCTGATGTATGGCAATTGCGTGGGTGGCGCCAGTGTTCACTACTGGGCTGACAGTTGGCGTATGCCCAAAGATCGCTGTGATGAAATTGCGGCAAGCGGTGTTACCGGCCATAGCTATGAAGAGCTCACACCTTATTTTGAGCAGATTGAAAAAGATCACAATGTGCATCTAGCGGCCTCCGAGTATTACAACACCATGAATCGTTTGTTCAACGAGGGCGCAGAAACTTTGGGCTGGCATGCCGAACCCACTCCTCAGGCACGGCGAGGGTGTGCCAAGAGTGGTCACTGTTATCAAGGTTGTTCTTACGACGCGAAACAAAGTCAGCTGGTGACTTCGGTTCCCGCAGCCATTGAAGCTGGGGCCCGCTTGATGGCAGATTGCCAAGTAGAAAACATCACTCGTAACGCAAAGGGTGAGGCAGATGGCATTGACGCGGTATTTATTGATCGCGCCAGTGGTCGTCCCAACGGTCATCGATTGCAGGTTCAGGCGCGAATTGTTGTTTTGGCGGCTGGGGGGTATAGCTCAGCTGCGGTGTGGCTGCGTGCAAAATTACCCAATGGCAGTGGCCAGGTGGGGAAGAATTTTTTGTGCAACCCTAATACGTTTTTGTATGCCCTTTATGATCGAGAAATAAAATTGTGGGAGAACATTCCCGCCGCAACCGGCACCTCTCAGTATCGTCTCGCTACCTATAAAAACGGTGAATATGTTGAAGGTGGTTATCTTTTGCATCCAAACCAGCTGCAGCCGGAATTTCTTGCGCTGACTTTGCCGGGCTTTGGTGAGGATCACCGGGAACTGGTTTCACAGTTGCCGAATATCGGCAGTGTGGTGTCTTGGATTGATGATGAGCTGCCTGGAGAAATTCGTCTGAACAACAATGGCGATGCAGAGTATCACTATCAATTGCGTGGTGTAGACGAACTCAAGGCCCGTGACTCTCTGAAGAAACAGGCTCAGCTCTTATTTGCCACCGGGGCAAAAGAAGTCATTGTGCCTGACACCGCTGGCACGCGTTTGCGCAGCGTTGATGAGATTGGCGTGTTTGACGATCTGCCAATCAGCAATGGCAATTACCTATTTGGAGCGCCACACCCCGCAGGCACTCTGCGCATGGGGGCAGACCCCGCCAGCAGTGTGGTGGCGAGTAATCACGAGGCCCATGAAGTGCCCAATTTATTTGTTGCCGATCCTAGTGTTTTTCCTATGCAGCCCAGTGTCGATCCGTCGATTTCTATTATGGCCTGGTCTTACGTGGCCGCGAAGGAAATTAACTCACGATTGGTTTCACTAGGCTGAGTGAAGTTGGTTTCTATTTAAAAAGTTACGAAGGCAAGCTGCGAAGACGCGCGGTTTGTGAATTATGACTACGACAAGGGCAACAAGGACATTGCTCGGGTTGTTAATGAAAACAGGTTAATGTTATGAAAAGCGAAAACTCAAATGCAGTATTAATTGCCGGTGGATACGGAGTAGTGGGCAGTCAAATTGCGGAAATAATCCGCCAGCGCCACCCAACAATTCCGCTGTTGCTAGGCGGCCGCAATCCAGATCATGCGAAAGCCTTGGTAAAGCGTTTAGGTAATGCCGAGGCTGTTGCGCTGGATCTGGAGTCTACCTCACCTCTGGAGGATTTGTCTCTTAAGCCCACGGCGGTATTAAATGTGGTGAATGATCCTCATGATTACCTGTTATTGGACTGCGCGCGAAGTGGTGTTGCTTATGTGGATATTACTCGTTGGACCGAGCGCATGTCTGCGGCCGCCGTGAGTGTGTCTTTAGAGGACCTGCGCGCGCCAGTGATGCTTGGCTCGGCTTGGATGGCCGGCGTGGCTGTGATTTTGGCTCTGGCCGCGAGCGAGTCCTTCTCAGTGATCGACAATATTGATCTGGATATCTTGTTTGCAATGGCGGATAAGGCCGGGCCAAATTCTGCTGAGTATATGGATCGCTTGTCGATACCTTTTGATATCAAAGTGAACGGCAAAGTTGAGCCGCGCATGCCTTTTACTGACCCTAAGGTGGTGGATTTTCCTGGTGGTTATAGTGGCAAGGTTTATCGTTTTGATACACCGGATCAACTGACCTTACCTTCCACCGTTGGCGCCAAGAGCGTCAGTGGGCGCATCGGTTTTGACAGCGAATCAGCAACCGGTAGCCTCGCCTTCATGGCAAGAATTGGTATCATGAAATTATTGGACCGACCAATGTTTGATGGTGTACGGAGGGGTTTATTGTACAACCCAGGTGACGGGGCTGCCCATGAAATTGTGATTGAAATTGAGGGTAAGAACCGCGAGGGCGGAGTGAGTAAGCAGCGTATAACGGTATTGGACCCCAAGGGACAAACTCACTTAACCGCCTGCGGCGCCACAATTCAGTTGGAGCGAGTGTTGGGGCTAGACGGCCTGTCTGCCCCCGGCGCTGGAATCTATTTTCCGGAAAAAGGGGCCAATATTGATGCTGCATTAAATCTACTTCGTGATAACGGAGTGTTGATTGAGGGTTTGGCGGCGCGCAGTGAAAGCCGCTTTAAAAAGGCCGTGTAGGCGGGAGTCAATGCAAATGTTTCTTGAGGTATTCGGCATAGATGCAAGAACGGCCTTACTGCTATTGGGGTGTTTGTCGCTAGCAGTTACGGGGTGGGTCTACGGGCTTAAATTCCTAAAGCTGGGTAATCACATTCTGGGGTATGAGTACCTCATCGTGGGTTCATCTGGGCTGAATTTTCTTTTTTACAATGCTACTTTGTATCAGCCTTCGTATGACCTGATGATATATCTTGACGCCTTTTCAAGGTCGTTTGGCTTCCCCATTCTCGGCACCTTGGGGCTCATGGCTGTTACTCATCAGGTAGGGATATCTAAGCGAACAAAAATAGCTTTGTTCGTGATTACTCTGGGGTTAACGAGTGTCATGCTTTCGTCAGACTTTATGCTTCCGATATTGCCATACTTGTACTTAGTTGTTATTTATCCGTTTTGCTTGTACTTATTTTATGTGGCGAAACGGCTCTTTGATATCGGCAGAGTTGGGCTTGCTGTTTTCGTTTTGAAAAGTACTTTCGCGAGCCTGCTGATTGCAAGCATATATGATTTCTACACAATTCCAGGGGAAGAAACGAACGTAGTGTTTAACTTCTTCTTTCTAGCTCTGATCACCTGGAGTGCATCATTCGTAGCAATGTATTACGCATATGTAGCCTTGGCGGAGGAAGTTTGAAGTTTGGGGTCGAAGTTTGGGGTCAGAGTAAAAACTATATTCGCTCATCTGTAGTAAACTAAGGGCTGGCAACAAAAAATAAACCGTTCAAGGATGAACGTTATGGCAAGGCTCAAAAGGTATACCCCTAAAGGAATACCACAGCATGTTGTGCAGCGTGGTAATAATCGTCAGATTTGTTTTTGCTCCGATAAGGATATGGGAGCCTATGCCCACTGGCTGCATGAGGCATCTATTCGGTATAAGGTGCATGTGCATAGTTGGGTATTTATGACCAATCACGTACATCTACTGTTGACTCCCGATGAGGATAATTCTATATCTCTCTGTATGCAGTTTTTAGGGCGGCATTATGTCCCTTACTTCAATCATCAATACAGCCGAAGCGGTACTTTATTCGAAGGCCGTTTTAGATCATGCCCTGTTCAAAGTGAGCAATATTTTCTGGTTTGCCAGCGATATATTGAACTGAATCCTGTTCGTGCAGGAATGGTGAGCGATCCTGCTGACTATATTTGGTCTAGTTACCGGAGTCATGCCTTTGGTAAAAATGTCGATATGTGGACGCCACATGACGAATATCTAGGTCTTGCTAAGACAAGGCAGGAAAGAGAAAAAATTTATCGGGGATTATTTGCAGATCAGCTAGCAGGAGAGGTTGTTACTGATATAAGGCTGTCGCTTAGTCGAGGCATGGCTTTTGGTTCTGAGCGATTTAAAGATGAAGTCGAGGTGTTGGGGAATAGAAGGCAAAGACTGATGAAGCCAGGGCCAAAAGTTGGAGCGTAGTTTTTACTCTGACCCCAAATTTCCTGACCCTAAACTTCCCGTTTTCTCAATTCGATAGGGCTTCGCTTGTAGCGCTTTGAAAAGGCTCGGCTAAATGCCGATTGGCTGTTAAACCCGCAACGCACGGCAATGTCGCTCATGGGGCTGTTGGTGTCTAAGACTAGCTTTCGGGCGGCTTGCAGGCGTAGACGCAAGTAGTGAGCCGATGGGCTCAGGCCTAAGTGCTTTGCACTTAATAATTCTAAGGTGCGTTGCGAAATACCCACGCGGCTGGCGAGTTGCTCAACTGGTTCAGGGTCTTCGATGGTATTTTCCATTATTTCAACGGCCAATGCTAAGCGCGGTTCTATGCGCTTAAGTCGATCAAGTGAGACGTGTGCCTGTGCGTCGGTGGCTGACTTGCTCTCGTTATAAATGAATACGTTGGCGACATCTAAGGCTAAGGATTTGTGTTGGGTGGAGCGCAGGTAATGCAACAACATATCTAGGCAAGGGGACGCGCCGCCGCTGGTCCATACATTTCGGTCAATGACAAAACGCTCTCCAACAACGTTTAAACGCGGGTAGGCGAAGGCAAAGTTTTCGAGGTCTTCCCAGTGAGTGGTTACGCGGTGATTGTCAATGATACCGGCGCGCGCTAGCACCCATGTCGCCGCTTCAATTGCGAATATACTTTTAAACTGGGACGAAGCTTTGCGAATACGTGCAAGGCTCTGCTTGGGTGCGTTCTCATCTTGATTAAAACCGGCGATCAACATAAATACATCGCCTGATTCATCAGCCTGTAGTGCGCCGTCTACGGCGATTTTTATTCCGCAGGTAAGTTCGATTGCCTCTCCCGATAAAGAAACCAATCGCCAAGAAAATATACGCTGGCGAGCTAATCGGTTGGCCGCCCTTAGGGGGTCTATCAATGACGATAAACTCATCATCGATGATTCCGGCAGAATCAAAATGCAAACTTGGGTGGTGGAGGTCAAATTAGTCATTGCGATTATGGTATAAAGTTCGACGATATATGTATAGAAGTATTTGCCCTTTTTGCGATGCTTCCCACAACATTCACAACCATGAAGCCTATTATGTCTCTCGCCCCTAACAAAGATGTTTTCATTACCTGTGCCGTGACCGGTTCGGGTAATACTCAAAATCGCAGCGCCGAAGTTCCTCGTTCACCCAAGGAAATTGCGGAGAGCGCTATCCGTGCAGCAAAAGCCGGAGCGGCTATTGTGCACTGTCATGTCAGAGACCCTGAGACAGGCGAGGGCTCTCGCGACCCCAAGTTGTTTCGGGAGCTCACCGAGCGCATTCGAGACTCTGATACGGATGTTGTGCTAAACCTTACGGCGGGCATGGGCGGAGACATGGTGTTCGGTCCTCCTTCGTCGCCGCTGCCCTTGGTGAAAGGCACAGACATGGGCAGTGCAGAAAGCCGCATGGAGCCCATCGCCGATTGCCTACCTGAAATATGTACACTAGATTGCGGCACCATGAATTTTGCCGAAGCCGATTACGTTATGACCAATACCCCAGGCATGCTAGAAGCCATGGGTCGCATGATGGGCGATTTGGGCGTGCAGCCTGAAATAGAAGCGTTCGACACTGGCCACCTATGGCTGGCCAAGCACTTGGTTTCAAGTGGTGTGTTAAACAGCCCAGCGCTCATTCAGCTTTGCATGGGCATTCCTTGGGGGGCGCCCAGCGACCTGAATACTTTTATGGCGATGGTTAATAATTTGCCCCATGACTGGAACTGGTCGGCATTTTCAATTGGTCAAAATCAAATGCCTTTTGTTGCAGCGGCAGTGCTGGCGGGAGGTAATGTGAGGGTTGGTCTGGAGGACAATATTTGGCTAGACAAAGGCGTGCTTGCAAGCAACGAAGCCTTGGTTGAACGCGCCGTAACCATTATTGAGTCGATGGGTTCTAGGATATTAAAACCAGCCCAAGTACGTGAAAAACTAGGCCTAACTAAGCGAGCACCAGTATGAATACAGGAATAAATGCAGCAGCCATTATTGGCGGTGGAGTGATCGGCGGCGGTTGGGTAGCTCGCTTTTTATTAATGGGTATTGATGTCAATGTCTATGACCCCGACCCGCAGGCGGAGCGTAAAATTACTGAGGTGCTCAATAATGCTCGCCGCTCCTTGCCCGACTTATATGAGCATCGCCTGCCCGTGGAAGGCACGCTGGTGTTTAGTGACAGTATCGAAGCTGCGGTAGTGAATGTTGACTGGGTGTCTGAGTGTGTGCCAGAGCGGCTAGAGTTAAAGCAGAAGGTATTGAATGAAGTTCAGTTGCATTGCTCAAGCAGTACAATAGTTTCGTCCTCAACCTCTGGGTTTAAACCCTCGGAACTGCAGCAGGGTTCTTCTCGGCCCGAACAAATTATTGTTGCCCACCCCTTTAACCCAGTTTATCTGATTCCCTTAGTGGAGTTAGTGGGTGATGCCGAAACGACTCAAAATGCCAAGCAAATACTTTCTAAGTTAGGCTGTTTTCCTCTGGTTGTGCGCAAAGAAATTGACGCCCATATTGCCGATCGTTTATTGGAAGCGGTATGGCGGGAAGGCCTGTGGCTCGTGAAAGACGGCATTGCGACCACTCAGGAAATTGACGACGCCATTAGTTATGGCTTTGGTTTGCGTTGGGCGCAAATGGGTTTGTTTGAAACCTATAGAATTGCCGGTGGTGAAGCGGGTATGGCACATTTCATTAAGCAATTTGGCCCGGCGCTTGAGTGGCCTTGGACCAAGCTGATGGATGTACCAGAACTAAGCGATAGCTTAGTACAAACTATTGCCGATCAATCCGATGCACATTCAGGGAAGCATTCCATTAGAGAGCTCGAACGTATTCGCGATGACAATCTAGTGGCCATGATGCGAAGCCTTAAGGCCACAAACTGGGGTGCCGGTGAATTGCTGAATACTATGGACAAGCAGCTTAGCGCTGATACCCATGAAGCCGGATCTTACTTAATAACGATTAATAGAACCATTCCCAGTAGCTGGACTGACTACAACGGTCACATGAATGATAGCCGTTACAGTGAGGTTTTTTCTGTTGCCTCGGACGAAGTTATGCAAAGCATTGGCGCGAACGCAGATTATATCGAAGGCGGCATGAGCTATTTTACCGTTGATATGCACATCACCTATAACCAAGAGTGTCACCACGGCGATGCCATTACGGTTGCAACGCGTATTGCTAATGGTCAGGGTAAAAAACTGAAACTAGAACACGCAATGCGAAATGAGCAGGGCGAGTTGCTCGCTAGCTGCGATCAGCTGCTTATTCATGTTGACCTCGAAGCGCGCAAGTCGTGTTTGCCCCTAGAGGCTGTTGCCATAGAGCTCTCGAAATTAGCCGATCAGCATCAGTCTTTAGGCAAGCCCTATTAGCGCCACTGGTTAAACCTCAAGGTGATTTAAATGAAACATTATCTGGCTTCTACTCCCGACAATTTGGCATGGCCTACCTCTGCTAGCATCGAACATTGTGAGATAGCAGACGACGGCGCCGTTGTTGTGCGCTGGGATGATCAACAGCTTAGCCGTTTCCATCCTTTGTGGTTGCGAGACAATTGTGCCTGCAATATTTGTCTGCACGCTTTCACCAGAGAGCATTTGACCGATTTACTCGACTTACCTTTAGACATTAAAGCGGACAAAGTTAAGCTCGATGCTGATGGTGCCCTGGTAGTGAGTTGGCAGCTTGACTCTCATGTAGGTGTGTTCAACCCCGGGTGGTTATTTGCTCACAGCGGGTTGCCTCAAGGACAAAATTCTCAAGAGCAATGTTCTGAGCCGCTTCTTTGGACCGCCTCTGACTTGCCTGAACCACTTAGTTTTAATGCAGTTGATGAACAAGTTAGTGACGAATTGCTGCTTGAGGTTTTGCTTGCCGTCGAGCGTACGGGCTTAGCACGAATACGCAACGCAGGTTCGTCGCGGGATACTATCGAAGCACTTGGCTTGCGAGTTGGGCCTGTTAGAGAAACCCATTTCGCGCGAATTTTTGACGTGATATCACTTGCCGATGGCGACAGTAATGCCTACACCAGTGAGCGCCTCTCCGCACACACTGACATTCCAACTCGCGAGGCGCCTCCCGGCTTGCAAGTTCTGCATTGTTTAGTGGCCGAGGCTCAAGGTGGCGAGAGCACAATGACCGACGGTTACAAAATTGCTGCTGACTTAGCGGAACAATTTCCTCAAGACTTTACCATCTTGTCGACAGTGAAGTGGTGCTTTGCGAATCGAGGTGGCGACACAGATTATCGTTGGCAAGCACCAATTATTAATGTGGATAGTGATGGCAAAGTATTTGAACTGCGCTTACTGCCTTTTTCGCGGGCGCCACTGATGACCGACTACGAGAATGTTGAGCCGGTGTACCGAGCCCTGCAGCGCTTTATGACGATGGCGAATTCCCCTGAGTATCAAATGAATTATAAGTTTGCCGCAGGAGATATCGTTATTTTTGACAATAGACGTATTCTCCACGGGCGCGAGGAGTTTTTCCCACAGTCGGGCGATCGTGAGTTGCGCGGTTTGTACTTAGATCGAGATGACATGCATTCCAAAATTAGAATGCATACTAATCAGCGAAACAGGCAAGCTGCGGGTTTGGAAGTTTAGGGTCGGAGTAATAATTTCTCTAGTTGGTGGTGGCTGGAAGTTCAGGGTCGGGGTAAAAACTTCCCGGCCTCTGGCCTGCTTCCCTTTTTGGCTTTGCTCTCGGTGAGATAGTTCAATTTAATTGGATTGTCCGGAGATGGAAGATTAGGGTCAGGAAGATTAGGGTCAGAGTAATAACTTCTCCCATAGCTTCCGCTGATCCGTTTCAAAAAGACTGAATGACGGCAAGGTGCTCAAAACCCGTTCTCACGCAATTGTCTCACAATATATCCCCTCTTCTATGCGAGGCATCAGCCAGCTAGCTACGTGGGCTCCACACGAATAGATCTTTTGTTTTGCAAAACTCCGACAAGCATTTGAATTTTCACGACCGCTTTGATGTTATAATTGATTAAATTTGCTTGAGACGGAGAAACACATTGATATCTGATTATCAGGAGAGCCTGCCGCAGCGGATGAGTTTTGTGATTCTGCCGGGTTTTTCATTAATCGGTTTTTCAGCCATGTTGGAACCTTTGCGTTGGGCCAACAGCATCGCGGGGAAAAGTCTTTATCAATGGCAGGTTGTTTCATTAGATGGAGAGCCCGTTGCTGCCAGTAATCAGATGACATTGCTGGCGGATTGTTCAATTGATGACGCCAATGAAACAGACGCGGTTATCGTTTGCGCGGGTTTTGATCCTCACGAACATGTATCTAAAACCTTAATCAATGCCCTGCGTCGCTTTAGTCGGCAGGGTGCTGATCTCGGTGCGCAGGACACTGGGGCACATATCCTCGCGGCTGGGGGCTTCTTGGACAATTATCGAGCTACCATTCATTGGGAAAACTTGAACAGCTTTGCCGAAGAATTTCCTAAAGTGAAAGTTGTTAAAGATATTTTTGAAATTGACCGCAATCGTTTTTCTTGCTCGGGTGGCATGTCAGGTTTAGACCTGATGCTGCATGTGATACGAGGCCAGCACGGCGAGGATTTGTCTATTTCGGTTTCTGACGAGCTGGTCTATAGCCATATCCGTGGTGCCGACCACCCGCAGCGGGTGTCGCTGCAGACCCGGCTTGGCGTCACGAACGCCAAGTTGATCTCGGCCATTAAAGTTATGCAGCGACGCTTGGAGGACCCAATGTCCATTCCAGGCCTGTCGGAGGAGGTGCACGTTTCTGAGCGCGAACTAGAACGGCTTTTCCGTAAACACCTCAATATCACTCCATCTGCCTACTATCGCAACCTGCGTCTGGAGCAGGCCCGGCAACTATTACAGCAAACCAATCGCAGTATCACTAATATTGCGGTCTCCTGCGGGTTTACATCCGCCTCGCATTTTTCTCGAACTTACCATTCCAAATTTGACGTGGCACCCAGCCGCGATCGACGGGTAGAGCGTTAACTTGTCGAAATAGTGCATATATAAGTCGTATTTTGTCAGATCATCGAAATCCTTTCGACATACCATTACGGCACTTCCAATTCCTAGCCCAATAGATACCCCAAAATAAATATAATCTTGGAGAGAGATCATGTACAAGAAGCATCACTTATTCCTAGCGCTCACGACCATAGCCAGTGCCAACTCACTGCCGTCCTTTGCCAATGATTTTTCCATTGAGGAGATTGTGGTCACTGCGCAGCGGCGTGCCGAGAGCCTGCAGGATGTTCCCATCGCGATTACGGCATTTAACGAAAAGATGATGAAGGAAGCGGGTATTACAGGCATTGATAATGTGGCGCAGTTTACGCCTGGTTTTACTTTGTCGTCTTACAACAAAGTAACTCCACAGCCGTTTATTCGCGGTATTGGCACCAACGCTTCCGGTGCCGGTGACGATGCTTCCGTCGCCGTATTTATTGATGAAGTTTATATAAGCCGCGCAGGTGCTTACGACAGCAACCTTTTTGACTTAGAGCGAGTGGAAGTTCTACGTGGCCCTCAGGGCACTCTGTATGGGAAGAACGTAGTGGGCGGGGCGTTAAATATTACCACTAGACGACCCAGTGAGGAATTTGAAGCTAAGGTGAACATTTCGGCGGGAAATTATGACGCTGGAGGAATACAAACCTATGTAAGTGGCCCTCTAAGTGAAACCGTAAGGGCCAAGCTCGCCTTAGCGTCTGGCCAAAGGGACGGCTTGGTAAAAAATACCTTCACAGGAAGCGACTTGAGAGACGAAGACAATATGTCCGCGCGAGCGGGTTTGTTGTGGGAAGTGGATGACAGTACAGAAGTCTACTGGGCCATAGATGCCTCTCGAGACCGGGAGTCGGGTGTGGGTCGTGTCTTGGCGGGTGAGCCTCTAGCGGGAGTGGCGGCTTGGTCTCCCAGTCTTAATGATCGAGATAATACTGACAGCTTGGTCGACGGATATACCGATCGGGATGTGTGGGGCACTTCGCTGCGAATCACCTCAGAGCAGTCTTACGGAACATGGACCTCGGTGACGGGTTATCGCAGTACCGACTATCAGTTTTTAGATGAGCTCGTACCTGTGCTCTCGGCACATAGTTTGCTCATGAATTATGTGGATGAACAAGAAACCCAATTCTCTCAAGAGTTGCGTCTCGCAAGTTCAAATGAAGACAGCCCCTTTGAGTGGACAGTAGGCGCTTATTATTTTCATGATGATATTGAACGTATAGAAGAGTGGGACACCCAAGGCTTCGCCGAACTATTTGGCTATCCATACCCCACCGGTTTTCGCAGTCATTCAGACGCCGAGAATTTAACCAGTAGTGCTGCACTATTTGGTCAGGTGAGCTACAACTTGGCGGAGGAGTGGCGTTTTACTGTCGGTGGTCGCTATACCGAAGAAACTAAAGAATTCGATATATCCACATCTGGCCTGGAGCCGCTGTTTGGCTTTTTGACAGAAAATTACACGGTTGAAAGTGAAGAAACCTGGGACGACTTTTCGGGCAAGCTAAGCATCGACTACATGGGCTTTGACAATGTATTACTTTACCTCTCTGTGGGGGAAGGTTTTAAAAGTGGTGCGTTTAACTCACTAGCACCTGATGCCGACCAAGCCGCTCAATCCATCGATCCTGAGTTAGCCATGCAGATTGAACTGGGTGTGAAATCTCAATGGTTAGACGATCGAGTAAGACTGAATGCAGTAGTATTCTCAATTGATTATCAAGATTTACAGGTGTTTCAGACAACGGATGACCAGCGCATTATCGTAACTAATGCAGGGCAGGCTACCTCTCAGGGAATTGAGCTAGAGTTGATCGCGAAACCAATGGAAGGCTTGGATATATCGGCGAGTTATTCCTATCTTGACGCCACTTATGATGAATATACGACCAGCGGATCTGATTATTCGGGTAACCGCCTACAGCGCGCGCCGAAAAACACTTACAGTATCTCCGCCTCTTATTTGGTGCCCTTAGCGGACGTGGGAGAGTTAGCTTTCCGAGTTGATTACCTGTCTCAAAACAAGGTTTATTTCAACCCGAGTAACGCTGCCTTGCAAGTAGACGAAGGTTACGAGTTGGTGAATGCTCGAGTCGCTTTTGAGCCTGAAGAAGGTAATTGGGAGCTCGCATTGTGGGGAAAGAATCTCAGCGACGAGCAGTATGCCGTGTTTAAGAACGACCTTTCCTTTATCGGAACAAGCTCAACGGCGGATATACTTGGCGACCCTCGTACCTACGGCGTAAGCTTCACTTGGAATATGTAAGCTTAAGGCGTTCCTGACCTAACAGTAGTCTGTGCTTAGCCCCGCTTAGACGGGGTTTTTTTAGTCTGTGCGGGTAAATTTTACCGGCCCTAATGAGATGGAAATAATGAACAGCATTGCTAGTCGATTTACCTTATCACTTTTATTGATTGCGCTCATTGGGCAACTTGTTGCCTGTAATTCCCCCGCAAATATCGCAGCATCTAAACCAACAACTCCCTACGCCGTGGGCTCTACGACCCGCTTTCTTCATGATGAAAGCCGAACGTTTGACAGTGTTGGCGGAGTGAATAAAGGCGTTCGAACCCTAATTACGGAGATATGGTACCCAGTAGATCACGGTGCCCTCAACGCAGAGCATCGACGTGCTAGCTACGGAGACTATGCGTTTGGTGATCGCGATGTTCATCGTCGTATGTTGACCGACACTACCTTTTTCCACTTAACGCCAGGCAGTGTTCGGGAGGGCGTGGACCAGTCTGCAATTGACGCGGCTATTGAGGAGCTTTTCACCCGCCGTCGCGGCAGTTATGTTGACGCGCCTCTGACATCTAAGGGACGTTCAATGCCGGTGATCGTGATGACTCACGGTGACGCGGGTAGTCGTTACAGCATGGAGACTGTGTGTGAGTATTTGGCTGCTCACGGATTTTTAGTGATAGCGCCGGAGCACACCGGTAACTCGCCTTTCGCGATGGTAGGCAAAGATCCATTGTTGGGGCTTGGCCAGAGCGACACAGAACTTGTATTAAAAATGAAGGAAATATTGCCGCTTCTGGATGAGCATGGCGTGTATGGTCATGACGATATATATGGTCAGAGTTACATTCCTTTGGCAGAGGGCGGTCTGACTCCGCAAGCTCTTGTAAATCTAGATGCCGCCTTGATTCAGCGGGTTAATGACTTGCGAACGACCATAAGCGCAATTAAGTCGCTCAATGTGGAAGGTGAATTTACGGGCCGAATTGATGTTGAGAACATCGGCTTGATGGGCCGTTCTTTTGGGGGTGCTACCACCTTGGCGGGTCTCATGTTAGAAGATCAGTTTAAGGCTGGCATGGCAGTAGTTCCCCCCTCCCTTCCCGACATGCGAGCAGTACTTCCCGTCGAGCTATTGCGAGCAGCAGGGGAAGAATCAGTGATTCTAAGTCGTGAAGGCGGCTACGCTTTGGGAGAGATACACAAGCCAACACTTATATTGTCTGGTGGCGAAGATGCATTAATTATAGGCGTCTCTAAACAGTTGGCGGCGTCTTTAGGAGGGCCGCCACCGACGCCCGACAATAGACATCCAATGCTAAAAGCCGCGTACGAACAAACCAAAGCGCCGGCATTGTATGGAGTATTGAACAATACCAACCATGGTTCGCTGGGTGTTGCGGCGCCTTATTGGTGGCCCGAATTAAAGCCAATACAGTTCCCGAAATTTTTTGCGCCAGATCAAAGCTATACATTGGTCGATGCAAATTTGGCTCATCGCATCCAGCAAGAAAAAGCACTAGAGTTTTTCGAATATTTCCTGAAAGGTAGTCAGGAAGCAAAAGCCAAGCTGCTGTCCAACGACTACGCTGAAGCAGGCCTTCGTTGGGATACTCGTAATTTGGGGTCAGAGTAAAAACTCCGAATTTATTAGGTGTGATGCGGTATCTCTTACGTGATCTTGACTAAGTTTTAGTGTAGAGATAAGGGAATTACTTCTATCAAGGAACCTTTATGACATTATTCTTTAAATAGAAAGGGCGATGTCTGCGAATTATATTGATAATTATGTTGTTTTTGTGCAAATCATTAATAATGCGCTTGAGCTCTGCTATCAGCTTAGGCGTAATTACTTCCGAATTTTTAGTACACTGTAGCCTTGATTCCTGAGTCGAGAGCGGGCTGTACGTTAGATTATTTGAATGGTGCTTTTCTACAAAATCTTTGGTGCCGATGTACGCGTCTATTCTTCCGGCGTTTAGCATTTTTAGCCCGTGTTTAGAATTTCCCAGCGGATATCTCGCTGTGTCATCTAGGGAGAGAAATTCCTTCTGGTTTAAAAAAAATGCCCCTCTTAGGTACCCTACTCTAAGTCCCTTTAAGTCTTCGATTCTAGTGACGGATACATCTGAATCTAGCCTACTTACGATAACCAAATTTTTATTCATGATTGCTGCTAGCTGTAGGAAGGATTCCTCTCTGTTTACGTTCGAAAACATAATTGAGCAATGATAATCACCATTCTTCAAACCATGAATTACCCTCCTTAATGGCACCAGCGAGACTCTAGAATTAGGGATATCTAGTTTTTTTACTATGGCCTTAGAAATATCGTATAGGTAGCCGGTAGGTTGGTTCTCTGAATTTTTATAAGCCGCAGGCTCCCCCACCTCGATTACCGCTATTACTATGGGGGTTTCCTTTTGATCAGCTGAAAATGCGCTATTGCTGCTAAATGTGAGTGCAATTAGCAATAGAAGGGGAAAGCTGTTTTTTAGGATAGCCATATATTCTTAAGTTCTATAAAAAGCCAGTATTTTGGGTTTGGAGCATAATAGACTACTAAATCAATTTGGCCGATGCTTATCGATAGCTTTTCCAGCTGCGTTGTGCCCCCCCCCCGGCGAGAGATATTTTAGTTGTAAGCTACTACGTTTTTTTTACGAATTCTATGGGAAATTTAGGGTCAGAGTAAAGACTCCCAGCTGATATCCCCCTTCAGCGTTAACGAAACCTTTTTCTATACTCAGACGGGGTAAGGCTGGTTTGCTTCTTAAACAGTCTACGAAAGAAGCTAATGTTCTCGTAACCTGTGTTTAGGGATATTTCTTCAATAGATAGAGCCGTGTTAACGAGGCTGGTCTTTGCCGCATCAACTCTCACTAATTGCAGGTAATTGTTAACCGTTACACCTGTTGCCGCTTTGAAGCGCCGATTGAGTTGACGGATGCTTACACCTGCTTCATTTGCCATTTCTTCAATGTTGATTTGATCAAGGAGGTTATTTTCCATTCGTAGTTGGGCTTCCAAGACCTTGCTATCAGCATGATTTTTTTCCGGGGTAAACATTACAAATGGGGATTGGCTGGTGCGATCTAGGTCAACCATTGTGCACCGCGAACTCTGTAGTGCTATTTCTCGGCCGTAGTATTTTTCAATGAGATACAAAGACAAATTTAAATCTGCGGAAATACCACCGCCACAGAACAGGCGGCCTTCATCGGTAACCAATTGATCGGTTCTTAAATCTACCTTTGGAAAACTTTTCGTGAATTGTTTTGCGAGACCCCAGTGTGTTGTTGCGGTTTTTCCATCGAGTAAGCCGGTAGATGCAAGAGTGAATGCACCACCGCAAACACTGGCGAGATCCGCCCCCCTTTCGTAGCAAGTTTTTAACCACTTAATTCGTTCAGCGTGACTCTTGTCCTGTGGGTTAAAAAGGAAGCCTTGAGAAGGAAGGACAATTAAGTCGACATCGTCGATTTCACGCATTGAGCAGGTGGGAATAACCGGAATGTTATTGAGAGCCATAACAGGCTCGCCGTCGGCTGTGACAATTTTCACATCGAAAAGCGGGGAAGGGGCCTGCCCCATGGTTACGTTCCACAGAACCCCGGCTTGCAGAAACATGTCCATTGGCGAGGCAATGGTTGAGAGAACAGTATGCTCAGCGGCAAGAATCGCAACCTTCTTCATGTTGATGATTTCCTAGGCGAATGTCCCGATAGGACCTTTAGTGTCTACTTTAGCGCTTATGGCAGTGTAAATCATTGTAGATAATTCCCCAACAGCGAGATATGGAGAAGAGCATGAAGATTATTAGAATTTATATGGGTAATTCGCTACGCAATTACTGCCACCTTATTACCTGTGAAGAAACCAAGGAGGCGATCATTGTTGACCCTTTGGATGTTGAGAAATGTCTGGCGGAAGTGAATCGCTTAAAACTAAAGGTGACCAAGATTGTTAATACCCACGAACACTTCGATCACATTGAAGGTAACCCGGGAATTGTGGCGGTAACAGGGGCGAAGGTTCACGCTCATATCAATGCTATTAACAGCATTCCCGATGTCGATTTGGGGCTAAGAGCTGGGGACAAAATTGCGGTAGGAAATACGGTTCGTTTACGTGTGCTGGATACTCCTGGGCATACGATGGCCCATGTTTGCTTGGCTTCCGAAGTGGGTGAGCCCGCACTTTTTTGTGGTGACACATTGTTTAATGGCAGTGCTGGCAATTGCCTTTACGGTGGTGATGTAGGGGAAATGTACAAAACCTTTGTTAATCAACTGTCCAAGTTGCCGGACGATACGGCCATTTACCCAGGCCACGACTACATCGTCAACAACCTTAATTTCTCTCTGTCGCTGGAACCCAACAATCAGTTCGCCAAGGCCTTGTTAGCAGAGGTGAATGATCAAAATCCAGAAAACAGGCTCGTGACAAGCTTGGCAATAGAGAAAAAGATCAACCCATTTTTCCGCCTACAAAACCAAGCAATTATTGGCGCGCTTAAAGAGCGTTTTACAGATCAGAAAGAAGACCCTGAGTCCATTTTTGTCAGCCTTAGGCGGGTTAGAGATAAATGGTAGCAATTGCCCGAAACCAATTGACCGAAACTAATTTCCCGAAACCAGTGGAACGACTGAAAACCAAACTTCTAATTATAATTTGGAGAAAATAACATGAAACTACACGGCGTAGAAATTTCACCCAACGTTCGCAAAGTAATCATCGCCTGCATAGTCAAAGGCATAGATTATGAGCTGAACCCAATTATTCCTGGGCCTGCCCTTAAAGAGCCGGAATTCCTTAAGCTAAACCCCTTAGGGCAGATTCCCGCGCTTGAAGACGGTGACCTTACCATAGGTGATTCCAATATCATTCTTCAATACCTTGAGGAAAAACATCCGGAAATATCAATTTTACCCGCAACACTTGAAGACCGTGCTAGAAGTCGTTGGCTCGCTGAATACGCCGGATCTGCGTTGTTCCCATGCTGTGGCACTATGTTCAGAGAGGTGTTCGTCAACCCCAATTTTTTCAAACAGCCAACTAATCAAGAGGCTGTGGATGAGAATGTAAACGATAGATTTCCGTCGGTTCTCGACTACCTGGAAACTCAAAGTCCTCGTGATGGTTTTTTATCTGGGGACACTTTTAGCGTCGCTGACATCAGTGTCATTTCAATGTTCATCACTGCCAGCTATGGCGGCTATGAAGTTGATGCGAGCCGATGGCCCAAACTGGCGGCTTATGTAGAGCGGATGCTTGCACACCCGGCGGTTTCTCAGTGCGTCGAGCGCGAGCAGGAAATGATAAGAATGATTACGGGCTAAGAAGTGAGCGACCCACAGGCAAGGTTTTTGATTTCTTGGCATCGATGGGTCGCATTCCTTATTGAGTTAGCCTCAAAATAACACCAAGGAAAGATTCTGATGAATAACATCGCTTCACCCGAATTACTTTATCTAGCACTCACTGCTGGTTTAACGGGCTCGCTGTGGCTAGGCTACATAGTAAACCGCATAGGCGAGCGCGGCGTACTGGCTACGCTTAAAACCCCTGATTTAGAGACTCCACCGCAGGCGAGTTGGGCTCGTAGGTTGATACGTGCCCACAGTAATGCGATGGAAAACCTTGCGGTATTTACCGCCCTGGTATTGGCCGTTCAACTCAGTCAGGTAAATAGTGACGTGACTGCCACTGCGGCTTGCCTATTTTTCTATGCGCGATTGGCTCACGCCATTACGTATACCATGGGTGTGCCAGTATTAAGAACGCTGGCATTTTTCGCGGGTTTTTGCTGCCAGATAATTTTGCTTATAAATTTATTTATATAAAGGTGAATCCCGTGGCGAGAACTCCAGCTATTGTTCAATCTGCCCAAGATTAGCATGAATCAGCGAGCCGTTGATTACTTGATTTTTGGCGCAAAAAAGCAATGTTCTCGCGATCTCCTCCGGTTTAATTAAACGCTGGAATGTTGAACGCTCGACGATGTTAGTGAGTGTTGAATGGTCATTGCCGATGTGGCCGCGCAACATTTCCGTATCGGTAAACCCTGGGCAAACAGACGCTGTGTGAATTCCCATGCCGGCTAAATCCTGACAGTTGGCTTTCATCATGCCTGCGCCAGCGTGCTTGCTTAGCACATACGAATAGGCGTTTGGAACGGCTTTTTCAGCCAGTGTCGAGCCTACATATAGAATCGATGACCCCGCTTTCATTGAGGGTAACAGAATCTTGTTGAGCTTCTGTGGCGCCACCACGTTAACTTCCAGCACCTGTCGCAGCGTATCCGCATCCAAAGTGTTTATCGAATCATTTTCTAGCGCTGCTGCATTGTGAATAAGACAGACTTCCTGAGACTTTTCGGCGACGCTACGCAGCTGCTTTATAAAGCCCTCGGGCCAATGTTTTTCGGCTAAGTTGAGTTGAATATTCAGAGCAAAAGGTAGATCACAGGCTGATCTAGACAAATTCACAATGTGATAGCCAGAGCGATAAAACAACGCTGCCACCTCCCGGCCTATACCACGGCTGCCGCCAGTGATTACGAGTAATTTATCTTTCATAGAGGCTAACCACTCTTTGACCCGGCCCCGACGCAACCGACAGTTCCATTCGCTTAATATTGAGCTCGCTCATTAGGCCATCGCTTTGCAGCTGGTCGATAATATAATGCCCCAACTCCTCGACGCTGATGTTTTCCATCGGTAACACCCGTGTGTCGGTCTTCAGCAGGAGCATTTTCTGGCCGTTAAAGCTGGCGGAGTAGTATTCTCCCTCATCTGCTACTTTCAAATATTCAGAGTTCCCAGGCAGCAAGGTGTATTCGTCCAAAGTTTTGCATCTTGAGTGCAGTGCATGCTTCAATCTATTGTAATCAAAAGCCATACCTTTGCTATGGATTGCCGATTCGACCTTAGCCCGAACTGTGTAGTTGTGACCGTGTAGCCGCTCACGCTCGGTTGACGAAAATATCGTGAAATGAGCCGCAGAAAAATGTAGGCATTGATTTTCAATATCGATGATGACTTTACGGTTCATACCTTAAGGTTCTCTATTCGCTATGTTCAGAGTCGACCAAAGGAAGGCTTACTCGCGATCCGAATTGCTGATCGATATCTTGGAAAGTAAAAATAGTCAGGAATGTTATCTAACGGCATTGATATTCCGTGGTAGTTTGTCTGCCTTGTCACCTCGATCAATTGGGCGCATTTAACAATCCTGTATTATTGTTACAGCTTTGCGCCATAGCGCATTAAATATTCAATTAAATTGCTTCCAATTCCTGGGCCTATAGTCTCCTCTAAAGACACTATTAAGCCTTGATCATTGAAGATGTAGTTTTCGTGACCACTAAATTCAAGGTCAGGAAGACCATCAGCTTTGTAAATAATCTGAAAATGATGTGTTAGCTCAAAATCGCCCGAGCAAGCCAAATTTACTTTTCTTATGTTGCGTGAAGTAAACTTACGATCAAAGTGCTCAACGGATGCTTCGAAATTGGCCGCAACATTTTTATTCCCTTTTACTTGGGGAGTGTGAAGCCTTTCATCGTCTGAATAGCGCGTGTAGGTACCTTCAGGGTGAAAGCAGTCTACGACTCGAGCCCACTCTTTATTATCAATCGCTTTCTCGAATGCAGCCGCGTAGTTTAACCAGTTACCGATCATAAATTTCTCCAGGAGGGCTATATAGGGTTTTAATTCTATCTTTCATTTATGGTCCTATAATAGGACCAATAGACAATAACCCTTGCAGTCCTATTATGCAACCGATAATATTAAGCGCATGGAAAAAGTCAGTTTTGCAGATATGCCATGTTCGATGGCAAACACTCTGGACATTGTGGGTGAATGGTGGTCCCTGTTAATCATTAGGGACATATTCATAGGAATAAACCGTTTCAACTCTCTTCGTGATCACCTGGGTATCGCTCGGAATATGCTGCAAAGGCGCCTGCAGCGGCTGGATGAGGGGGGGATAATCTACAAATATCCATTACAAAATGGTCACGCGGAATTTCGTTTAACAGAGGCCGGTGTGGCCCTGTACCCGGTATTATTGGCACTTGCGAGTTGGGGCGATGAGTGGCTAGCGGAAAAACCGCCAAATCTTTTTATACACGATGCTTGTGGGAATGCGGTTAATGCGACGGTAGTGTGTAACCATTGCGGCGAACCTTTAGGCTCGCACAATATCACTCAGGAGCCGGGCCCTTCTATGCTGGAACCAGACGCTAGTCGGCTGCGATTCCTGATAAAAGAACTTAAGGCTGCGGAAAAATAGGGTTTGGTGGGTGGGGGTTGAATCTTGTTCGCCGGCACGCTATCTGCGGTTCTATATATTTAGTTCTGTGAGCCCATTGCGCCTTTATTTTTCCGCCACTGCTGAGGGCTCATCCCATGCCAACGTTTAAAACTTCGAGTGAAAGCGCTTAATTCGGAGTAGCCCAAAAGCGCCGCAATATCTGTAAGCCGGTAGTATGGGTGATTAATATAATCTTCAGTTTGTTGAACGCGCACCGCCTCCGTTAGGGCTTTAAAGGTGGTGTTCTGGCTTGCCAGCCGTCTCTGTAATGTGCGTTTGCTGTAGCCGATGGCTTGGGCCACGCTTTCTACACTGCATTCCTCACTCACCAACATCAAAGACACACAATGCTTCACCTGTTCAACAAAGTTATCTTCATGTCGCTCTTCTAGATACTCCCTTAAACGCACGGGTATTAACTTTGCTGATTCGGCTATAGGTTGCAACAGCATCGAGCGATCAAATGATAGGGCCAATTTGGGGGCATTAAATGCCACAGGGCAAGAAAAATACTGAGAATAGTAATCGGGGTTGCCCACTTCACCGTGTCTCAAAAAAACGCCTCTAGGACTCAGGTGCTGACCGGAAAGACTTTTGATCAAGTTATAAACCAAGGCGATGCCATGATCTTGAAAACGAATGTTGTTAGCTACCTTGGGAAAGTCACTTGCAATGGAAAACTCAGCGGTATCTTGCTGCAGAATTAAATTCAGCTTAACCGTTTGCACTCGCAACTGAATGTGCTCAACAAAAATTTTGAGGGCATCGCCAATGGTCGGGCAGGCAATAATCATCGATGCCAGAGGCCCATAAATGGCAATGGTTTGGCGACGAGCCAGCTGCAAGCTCAAGTCGGGAAAATCTAATCCAATTGCGGCTAACTCTAAGAGATTATTTTGGCGGTCGAAGGGTATGAGTCGTTCATTGCCACTGGAGGTTTCGAAATTCAGGCCGGCCGCCTCATAGTAGGCTTTTGGATCACCGCCTTTCTCTAGTACCAGCTCTGAAAATCCGTCTAAAAAGCTGCTGTTAATTAGGGGGTAGCGCATGCTCTAACAAGCTCACATTGATGGATTCCAATGAATAATCGCCCTGATGTCACCTTAAGTCAACAAAGTGGCGCGGATTGTCTATATGGTGGCATGAAAGGTCAAGCTTCTGTGGCTTGGCCTGCTAGATTGTACGGGCCTCATTTCAATAATAAGTTGAGTTCACGTATGTACGATTACATCATCATTGGTGCCGGGTCGGCTGGTTGTGTACTGGCCAATCGTTTGAGTGAAAACCCTGAGAATAGTGTGTGTTTGGTCGAGGCGGGCGGCAGCGACAAATCACCCTTCATCTACACGCCCCTTGGCGTAATCGCCAGTTTGGCCTTGGGCCTATTTAATTGGTCGTTCAACTCCAAAAAACAATCGTCGATGAAAGACCGCGAGATCTATTGCCCTCGAGGCAAAGTTTTGGGCGGCAGCAGCTCCATCAACGCTATGCTTTATCTGCGAGGCCAAGCTCAAGATTACGATCGCTGGAATGAAAACGGTTGTGCTGGCTGGAGTTTTTCTGAGGTGCTTCCTTATTTCAAAAAGTCTCAACATCAAGAGCGTGGTGAATGCGACCTGCATGGAATGAACGGCCCCTTGAATGTGGCCGATGGCCGAAGCCGGCACGAAATTAATGCCGCTTTTGTGGAGGCAGGCATGCAAGTGGGTGAAGCTTACAGAGATGACTTTAATGGCGAAGTGCAGGAGGGGGTGGGTTGGTTTCAGTGCACCCAGAAAGACGGTCAGCGCCACAGTGCAGCGGCCGCTTACTTGCACCCCGTCATGGCAAAAAGAAAAAACCTGACGGTGCTCACAAATACACAAACGAGAAAAATCTTGTTCGAAGGAAAAAAAGCCGTCGGCGTCGAGGTCTTGGAAAAAAAACAAGTTAGGCAGTTGAAAGCTGGTAAAGAGATAATTTTATCCGCCGGATCATTTGGTTCTCCGCAACTACTGCTGCTCTCTGGTGTGGGGCCAAAAGAGAAATTAGAAAGCCATAACATTACTCAACATCACGATCTCCCAGGTGTGGGTGAAAACCTTCAAGAGCACGTGGATGTACTGGTGGTGGCAAAAGACCGGTCCAGCCGATCTTGGGCGGCGCTCAGGCCCTTAACGTTAATCCGCTCGGTGGGAGAAGTGTTCAATTACTTGTTTAGTCGCCGGGGTATGTTGTCTACCTCTATCACAGAGTCCGGTGGTTTTATTCGCGTGGGGGAGAATGCAGTGACTCCCGACGTTCAGATTCACAGCTCTGCCTTAGCGATGGATGATCACGGCCGCAGCTTCAGCTACTTTCTAAAGTACGGCTACAGCCTGCACGCCTGCCTGCTGCGACCTAAAAGCCGCGGTTCAGTGTCACTGCAAAGCGCGGACCCGCTCGCAGACCCTATCATTGATTTAAATATGTTGAGCGATGCTGACGATGCGAAATTGTTGGTGAAAGCGGTTCGGCGTGTGCGAGAAATAATGCGAGCTCCGGCGCTTTCGAAGTACACCGGTGATGAAATACAACCCGGCCCTAATTGCAGCAGCGACGCGGCGTTGGATGACTTTATTCGGCGAAAAGCCAATCACGTATACCACCCTGTAGGCACCTGCAAGATGGGCAATGATGATCAAGCCGTTGTGGATGAACGTTTGCGGGTGCGTGGATTGGAAAACCTCCGCGTTGTTGATGCATCCATCATGCCAACGATTGTTAGCGGCAATACTAATGCGCCCACGCTCATGATAGGTGAACGAGGGGCTGAATGGATTCTGCAAGACCATGGCTAGATTCTTAGCGAGATAGATGTACAGATAAAAAAATAAAAAAACAAGAAGCAAAACAACAACTCCGGAGAGCGAAAATGAAAAAAATCATTACTCAGAGAAATCTACTGACCCAGGGTATTCTGATTGCAGCGCCTTTGCTGCTGTCTGCTCACAGCCATGCACAAGAATCTCCCGCCCTTGAAGAGATTGTGGTGACCGCGCAAAAACGTGTGCAGTCTTTGCAGGATGTGCCCATATCAGTGGCGGCTGTCTCTGCCGAAAAAATGACTGAGTTTGGCATCGTCGACCTAGAAAACATGTCGGCTTATGTGCCAAATTTCACCATCAATGAGACCGGCATTTCTACCACCGTGGCGGTTCGCGGTATTTCATCTGGAATCAACCCCGGTTTCGAACAATCGGTGGGGATGTACAACGACGGTGTATTTTACGGCCGAGATCAATTGGCTCGAGTGCCCATGTTAGATTTGGAGCGCGTGGAAGTTCTGCGTGGTCCGCAGGGAATTTTGTTCGGTAAAAACAGTATTGCGGGCGCTGTGAGTATGATTGCAGCAAAACCCAGCGATACCTTCGAGGCTTCTATAAGTGCTATGTATGAGCCCGATGCAAACGAGCGCGACTTGCGATTGATGGTGAACGGGCCTATCACAGATACCTTGAGTGGGCGTTTGGCTATCATGTCTCATCAGACTGACGGTTATATGCAGAACACGGCCTTGAATCGTGATGAACAGCAAGAAGATGAGAGCTTTGTTCGAGCCACATTGCAGTGGCAGGTTAGCGACACCTTCGTCGCTAACCTGAAAGTTTCTCGCGCTAACTTTGATGTGGACGGTCGTAATATTGAAGTGTATGGCAGTGTGGGTGCGCCAGACCATTTGACGGTATTGAATTCTTTGCAGGGCGCTCTTGGAAGAGATGCAGTTGGCGAGACTTTGGATCGCAAGCGAGACTCCAACGGTGACACCAGCTACAACGAAGTGGACAACATCACCTTAAAAATGGATTGGGAGTTGGAGGACTTTACCCTCACCTCTATTACCAGTCGGGTTGCCTATGAATACGATGAAGTGTGCGACTGTGACTTTTCTGGGGCCCTGGTGTTCGACGTAGATTTCAACGAAGAATACAGTCAAGTCAGTCAGGAAATTCGCTTCACATCGGCCGGCGGTGAAACCCTAGATTACATAGGTGGTTTATTTTATCAAAGTTCCGATCTGAAGTATTCAGATGCTATCAACCTGGTGGACGGTACTATTTTGACTCAGGTTCTCGGCGGTGCCGCCCCTCCTTTGGCGCCGTTTGCCAACCTGTCGGCCTCTGCTCGCAACTTTAGTCAAGACTCCGATGTTTGGGCGGCCTTCGCACAAGTGACATGGAACTTTAACGACGAGACGCGTTTGGTTGTTGGTGGTCGTTACACCGACGAAACTAAAAGTGCGGATCGCAAACAAGTTCACATTGCCGGGCCGGACTACGGTGGCGCTGAACTGCCCACCGAAGTGAATAATGCCTTAAGCGGTGCTTACAATACTCTGTTTGGTCTATTCAGCATCGAGCCCTATGACACCATTTACGGTGACTTATCAGAAAGTGCTTTTACACCCATCGTTACTCTGCAAAAAGATGTGTGGGATGACAGCATGATATACGCAACCTGGACGCGCGGTTTTAAATCGGGTGGGTTTGATGCGCGCTCTAATGCGCACCCAGACGTGGCCGTTGTCAATGCAAGCAATGCTTTGCGCGGCGGCTTCGACTTGGTTGGTAGCTGGGAATTTGATCGCGAAGAGGCCAACAGTTATGAGTTGGGCGCTAAGATGCGTTTTGCTGGCGGTCGTGCCGAGTTGAATGCCGCGCTATACCTTACCGAATACAGCGATCTCCAGGTGTCTCAGTTCGATGGTACATTGGGCTTCAATGTGACCAACGCTGGTGAAGCCACTGTTCAGGGTATCGAGTTGGACGGTCGTTGGGCGGCTACCAACTCGCTCACCTTGAGTGCCTCTATGGCCTACCTGGATTTTGTTTACGACAGTTTTCCCAACTCGCAATGTGCGTTTGGGCAAACACCTAATTCACCCGAATTCCCGGGTTTGTGTGACGTGACTGGTGAGCGTAAAGAATACACTCCCGAGTGGACCGCGAACTTAAACGCTGACTACGTTCGCTCCTTAAGCAATGCCATGGAGCTGCGTGCGGGCGTGGATGTGAGTTATATGGATTCTTATTTGTATGCCTCTAACCTAGATCCAAGTACAGAACAGAGTGCCTATGCGTTGTGGAATGCACGTGTGGCCTTGGCCAATGCGGATGACACTTGGGAAGTGTCTGTCTTGGCGCGCAACCTAACTGACGAGACCGTGTTGAATTTCGGTGGCAACACGCCCTTGGCCAGCACCTTGACGGGCGGCCAGGGCAACTCCTACTACGCCTTCGTAAATCGCCCGCGCAACATTGCTTTGCAGCTTAACTACAAGTTTTAACTTCCCGCTTGTAATTGTTCTACCCTTGGCGCTTCGGCGCCATTTTTTTTGAGTTTGCAAGATTGGGGTCAGAGTAAAAACTCCGCCCCCCACCCCAATTCTCTTATTCCCATTGATGTATGATACTCTCAGACCATATCAATTTCCCGTCGGAAAAACGTGTGATGAGACCCTTAAGATGTTTACTTCAATAGAGGCGATGCCGCTGCCGGAGCAATCCAAACTGGACAATTGTCATAAACAACCCGGAAATAAAATACCCAATGTACACACAGATTGCTTTTCTCTCACGATTCGAAAAAAAATATCGATCGAAGAGTTTGTGGAAGCATTCTACACAAGCTGGCTATTCAAAGTTGAGAGGGTAATTCTGGGTTTTGTTGTACGAAAACCCTCTACAGACAGCCAGGCCCTCGAATTGTCTACTGGTCATCGGGAGCAGTTTTCCGCTTGGAATCTCGAGTATAGAGACGAAAATCAAGTAGTGCTGGCTGATTTCATGGGGAAAACTAAGTCTTGGCTAATGGTCCAGAATAGAGAAGGCGCGTCTAGTCTATTGTTTTTTGGGAGTGCGGTAATGCCGCGATACAATGCAGATGGATCACTGGGTAAGCCTCCGCTTTTTTTCAGCTTGCTAGGCGGTTTTCATATACTGTATTCGAGATCGCTTCTATGGGTTGCTAGCCGAAATTTACTGTAGTGAGGCAAAATACGACATAAATAGTGTCTAGAGCTTCATTGATCTGATAGATCTTAATTTTGGGTGGCTATACATCTATGCGTTTTAAATGTTGCTGCACAATCGTTGATAATCTTTTTATGGCGTTTTCTATTTGCGTGCTATTGCCGTAACCGAAGCCCAATACAACTCCCCTCCGAGTGTCAGTTGAACAAAATTCCGACAGTGGTCGGCAACCCATAGCGTATTTGCTTGCTTCCCTACATATTTTTTTATCATCAAGTCGTTTATCGATTTCAATAGTCATGTGTAAGCCCGATTCCCCGCCGTGAAGCTGCCCAATGCCTTTGAACTCTTTTGTGATCAATTTTGAGATGAAACTTTGTTTTTCACTATAGATGGCTCTCATGTTTCTGACGTGGCGGTAAAAATGCCCCTCGCTAATGTAGTCAGCAATAGTCGCTTGCAATACAAAAGGTACCTCCAAAGCAAAATGTTTGGCTGCCTGTCTCATGGCGTTCTTAATTCGATGAGGCACGACTAGGTAACTCACACGTATATAGTTTGCGAGTACTTTACTAAAGGTACCGGAATAAATAACTCGTTCAGATGTATCCAAGCCTTTTAGGGCGGGAATAGGCTTCGATCCGAGTGGAAATTCTGTGTCGTAATCGTCTTCAACAATCCACGTGTTATTCGACCTCGCATATTCAACGAGTTCTTCCCGCCGATTTAATGTCATATTTATACCCATCGGGAATTGATGGGAGGGTGTGACATAAACAATTTTTGCTGGGCTATTCGGTATAGTCGCACCGCTGCTATCTAAGGCAAGGCCTTTAATGCTAAGCCCTGCCATTAGAGCGGCAGACTTTATTCCAGGGTAGCCAGGATCTTCTACCATTAACGTGTCATTGCGATCGCAAAGTAAGTTAAATATTAGACCTGCCGCTTGCTGTAGGCCGTTGTGGATGAGTATTTGATCGGCTTCACATTCTATATTTCGAGAAACTCTTAGATGTTTAACAATGGATTCTCTTAATGGTTGGTACCCGCCCAAGTGTTGTTTGGAAAGAGACGTACCCAAGTGCTGATGAGCATAGCGATTCGTTAGCGTTTTCCAATATCGATCCGGGAATCTCGATAAATCCGTAAGCCCAGGGAGGAATAGTGAGTGGTTTTCAGTATCCAATAGTGTATTCAATTTAGTAAAAGATACCCCTCGATTCGATAATACTGCTAAGGAGTTGTCTGCGCGTGCTCCCGAAGTTTTTCCCGTGCGTAAATTGCACTTAATATAAGTGCCGTCGCCTGGTTTTGATTCCGCGATTCCTTCTGCAATGAGCTGCTCATAGGCGTTAATAATGGTGGATCGAGAGATGCTCAGAGCCTGAGCAAGATAGCGGCTGGCGGGTAATTGAGCACCTGGGGAAATGTGCCCAGAAAGTACGGCTACGCGAATAGAATCACTTAAGTTTTTGTACAGCGATTTTTTACTTGGAGCTGGGTGTTTTTCAAATCTGAGAAGTTGAATAAAATCTTCCACTAGCATGCTTAAACCTCAGTTTAAAAAGAGAACACTATATTGGTATGCTAATAAATGCAATATTGGATATGTATTGCGAGCCAATTCCTTGTCAAACTATTGGTGTTTGATTGATGTGAGTAATTGGAGTGCAATTATGTTAGATATTCACCGCCGGAAGTTATTGCTAAATTCTGTCGTTACCGGTTTGTTGGCATTACACGCTGGTCTTAGCGTTGGTGAGCCAATCGCAAAGTCATACTGTGATGTAGAGAGCTCTGGAAGTGTTCTATTAACTCGGCCTCAAGCCGACGAGGCCATGCCATATATTAACGATGTAAATTGGTTTGCGCGGCCAGTTCCAAACCCCAATAATGACTTTGTGATTGCATTCGCTAGCCACAATCAAAATTATTTATACAATTTGAGCAGCGGTAAGCGGGTTGCAATTCCCGACACCTCTGATGCCGTGGCTACACCAGATGGCCGGTTTATCACTGTTCCATCACATTATACGCCCGACCATTCGATTAATTTTTATGAAGCTGACGAATTGCTGGGCGCCTTAGATGAAGGGCGTGATGCTCGTGATACAAAAGCGGTTTTTTCCCATAAAGACGAAAATGTATTCAACACATTCTATCAATCTGTGGGCGTGCTGCATTCCAGTGAAAATAAAGATCAGTATGATGTGAAATACAGAATGATGTTTTCTGGGTCTTTACCCCCTACGCCGCCGGGTTTCTTGATTGCGGATTACGACGTTTCGAGTAGGAACGGCGAAATAAGCTTTTCTCCTAGCCCAGTACTAAGGCTTTGCCCGGAAATTATAGATGATATGGCGACGCCGTTCATTTCAAAAGATGGGCGTTATATTGTTGCGCACGACAATAGCGATGTGATGTCAGATTCGAGTTTGAAATTGTTTGAAATAACCGGTGTAGATTACAAAGGTTTAACGACAAGCTGTAAACAGATTATTGATTTTGGATTTAAAGCGGGAAAAGCAGATTTTAGCTTTGACAACAGTAAGATTACATTTCATTTAAGCTCGAATGATTATATTACAAGTTTTATTAGTGGTGGTATAGATGCTCCGCATATCACTGATGTTGTGGTGGCTAACTTAGAGCAAGATGAGAATGGATCCATTGTCGGTTTTGGTAGCATATCAAGGTTGACCACATCTAAGGTTCAGGGTGTAGGTAACTATTTTCCTGCATTCTTCCCTGGTGGTGAGTTGTTCTATATCGCCAATAGCATGCCGAGGACCCACCCTCATTTTGACATTGGCAACGTGGAAAGCCGAAGATTTCAGTTTCATGTGATAGACCCTAAAAAGGCAAGTTACCAAGATGGCGCATTCCAAAGTACCCAAGGGAAAAAAGATATGGCGACTATAGGGCGTCTGTGGAAGCAAAGTTGCACACCTGGCAACAACCCTCTCTCAGGGGACAAATCTGCCTGGAACTATATGAGCATGAATTCAAACCAATGCTCTAGTCTGATAAATGATAAGTGGCAAGGTGATTTTGGCTCAAAGCAACAGCTACTCAAGCAGTGTCAAAAGCGGTGAAGATAAATGCTCTCGGTCTATCGGCATTTATGATGGTGAATGGCTTGTGGGCTCAAAGTTCATTTAGTCAAGCACCCTATGAGCGAATATGCGCGAAAGAGATTAGCTATCAAATGCAACAGTGGCATGTAAAAGGCGATGCTCAAGAAGAGCCAACGGCGTCGGTAGATGGCTATTTTTTCAAACTACCTACAGAAAAAATTGGCCGATGGGCGCTGGTGTATGAAGAATCTGATCAGGTTCGTTTATCGTTGGTCGATAGCGAGCGCATTCAATTGAAAGTATTGGACTCCCACTGTGCTGAGATAACCGCTACTGATATCCCAAATACAGGGAGGACTAATATTGGCTTCGATGATGAGGACTTGACTGATTTACTTTTAAACAATAATAACGGTTTGGTGTATATCTGGTCTCCTCATATGTTGCTATCGGTGCACGGCATCAAAGAACTATTAGCCATTGGCTTAGAGCTTGGGATATCGGTTACGATATTGTTAGACGTCAACGCGGATATAAACTTTGCTCAGTCTACAGTTAGGGAATACTCGTTGCCTGCAACTGTATTAACACCCGCGACAGCCTTGGAGTTCAAGTTTCGAGGGGCATTGATTCATTCGCCAACACTGTTATTTTACCAAGATACCAGTTTTGTACGCCCGGATGTTCCAGGTTACCGCCACCCAGAGCATTATAGGCAGGTAATCCTCGATCGATTGGCCTTATCTCGTGTTAGTTTGGGGCCTGTTAGTTTGGGGCCAGAGTAAAAACTACGCTTGAGTAATTGCGTCGCCCATAGACTAGACCTTCGCGGCTAACAAGGCCAAAGTATTTTCATTTAGGCCATTTCTAGAAAGATAACTTGTACCGCTGTTGTGGAGGATTAGAAAACCTTTATCTGTGCTCTTGATTTCAGCAATGTCACTCCAGGGCATGTCTTGCTGGTGGTAAGTACCTTTGGTAAATATGCCATGATCATCAATTCGAATACTAATTTCACTACCAGCAGCACGGCTGATCATCTGGCGAGTAATCCACCAGCTTCGTTTATATCGAATGGATAGCAGCTCAACGCCGGTCAGGCAGATCAAAAACCAGACGACATAGGCATTGATTTCCATGACAAAAAATAAACCGGCCGCAAAGGTAAAAAATATGGCCTGGCGATATGTTTTGAGGCTGGTTGCAGTGTTGGCCGATTCGTCGAAGCACTCACTGAAGTACTCACGGTTGAGAGTGTAGTAACTGGTGTGGCCGGTGCTCGTGTTTGTGTCTGCCATATTGAGGGCTGCCGATGGTGGGAAGGCGCTAGTTTAGCAAATTTGGCGAACGAAGCCGTTATTAGTTTTAGTGGTTTCGTCCACTAGGTGGGTGCCTACAGTGTCCCGTCAATCAGCTTAGGGTTGGCATTCCATTGCTCTAGCCATCCCGGCAATTCGTTGGCAGGCATGGGTTTGGCTATCCCATAGCCCTGAGCTAAAAGGCACCCCATGGTAAGCAGCTTTTCGCCGTGGGCTGGGGTTTCAACACCTTCCGCAATGACTTTGAGACCAAACGCTTTTGCCAGCCCAATAATGCCTTGTATGATGGTTAAGTTATCGGTGTCTATCAGCATTTCTCTGATGAACGACTGGTCAATTTTTAGGTATTCAGTGGGTAATCGTTTCAGGTAGGTTAGCGAAGAATAGCCTGTGCCGAAGTCATCGATTGAAAATATGATGCCAAGCTGATTACATTCTTTAATAACAGCGGATACTCGGTCAATATCCTTAAGCGCGCTGCTCTCCAATATTTCAAATTCAAGACTGTTCGCACTTAGTATTGGAAACTCTTTTAGCATCTGGTCTAGTTTTGAAACGAAATCTGGGTGCTGTAATTGCAGTGGGCTAATATTGACACTGATGGGCATTTCCATTGCCGTAGAATACCAGCGGTGCAGCTGCTTGAGGGCGGTCTTGATTACCCATTCTCCGAGCTCAATACTTAAAATGTCGTGCTCCAATACAGGTAAAAAAGCCGCAGGGGGCAAAATACCTTGCTCTGGATGGTTCCACCGGATAAGCGCTTCTAGAGCGATCACTTTATTACTGCTTAAATCAACTTTTGGTTGGTAAAAAAGAGTGAACTCTTCATTCTGCAGTGCAAGTCGCAGCCTCTCAATCTCTTCGTGCCTGTGTTTGACGGCCACGTCCTGTTCAATGTCGAAAACATGCCAGCGACCTTTACCTAATTGCTTGGCTTTGTACATGGCGTGGTCGGCATGTCTTAAAAGCTGGTCTGGGCTGCTATTGTTTTGTGGATAAAATGTGACGCCAATACTGGTTGAAACTTTAAGGGGTTTGCCATCGATAATCAGTTCCGTAGCGGCCGCTTCAAGCATGCGCGTTAATATAGTGTGGCTGTCGATGTGCTCATTCAGCCCATCCAGTACTGCAACAAATTCATCGCCACCGATGCGAGCCAGGGTATCCCCCTCTCTGAGCGAAAGCTTGAGGTGGCCAGCTATTTGCCGCAAGAATTGATCACCAGTACTGTGGCCATAACTATCATTTATGGTTTTAAAGCCGTCGAGATCAATAAAGGCGATGGCCACCGACTGATTATTTCGCACACTTCTGGTCATCGCTTGTTGCATTCGCTCAGACAATAAAATGCGGTTTGGTAATTCCGTTAGAGCGTCATAATGAGCGGATAATTTCAGGGCTGTGTTGGCTTTTTCAAGGTTGAGGTTACTCAGCTCAAGTTTCCGTTGCACGACCTTTTGCTCACTAATATCTTGAAATATCCCGCTTAAGCGCAGTGTCGCCCCATCTTTTTGGGTCACATTACAGGTGGTGCGCACATCAATCTTTCGGCCTTGGGTGGTGAGGGTTTCAAGCTCTAGGTCGTAACCGACACCGTGATTGGTGGCCTGGTCTAAGGCCGCAGAAATTTTCTCACGAGAGCCAGGTAGAAAGTAGTCAACGCCTGCATCCACAGTGGGGTCAAATTCGTCAGGATTAGCCTCGTGAATGCGATAGGTTTCAGCCGTCCAATACAATAACCCCGTTTCTAGGTTGAGTTCCCAACCGCCCACTTTGGCCACCTTTTGGGACTCATTTAGCAGCTGGCTGGCAATGGTGCGTTCACTTTCGCGCTCTTTTCGGTCTGTAATGTCCAGGTGGGTGCCAAGCATTCGTTTTGGCTGGCCGTCCTCTTGCCATTCGACAACCTTACCAGATGCCAAAACCCAGACATAATGCCCTTTTTTATGTCGCATCCGAGCTTCAACTTCATACAGGTCTACCTCGCCAGCCCAATGCTGCTCAAGTAGTTTATTGGCCTTTACCAAGTCTTCAGGGTGAACATTGTCAGACCAGGTATCAAACTTTATGGGCAGTAGTTCTTCTAGGGTAAAGCCGATAATTTCGGCCCAGCGCTCATTAAAGGTAAGGTCGCCAGACTGCACCTGCCAGTCCCACACTCCCACGCCAGAAGCATTAATGACCAGCTCTAAGCGTTCTTCATTGTCACTTTTCGATTGAGCTGTGGGGGGGCTAGACTTGTCCACGGTTGTTCCTAGACAAAAAAAGGAGTGGTACTGATGAGTATGGCTGAGGGAGCTTCATTCTACACTGATGCCTAGAGCCAGCAATTGGCTTTCATCTTTTTATTTGGTGGTAGCAGTTGATGGCAGATTTTTTTCATATCTTCGCTGGTTTATCGCTATGCGTATTGTCCGGTCGTCTAGTCTGAAATAAAAGCTAGAGGGTTTTACAAGAAGATAAAGAGCCGTCGTGTTGTGCCCGCCGGCAAAAATGATTCCAGCAGAAACTAACACTCCTGTACTAAATACAAGCACTCATAGTAGGTTTTTGGTTGGGAGAGGTCAACAGAATTTTGATTTTAAGCTATTGATTATTAGAACAATTTGCCAAACAGGCCATTGATAAATAGTCGTGAAATTAGAGTGTTCTGGCATCTGAGGTGAGAGTCAGAGTAAAAACTTTAATTTCCAAATTCTTCGTATCACTAAATATACTCAACCAAGAGCGGATTGATAAGCGGGGGGCAAAGCCAGCCCCGCTCAATCATTTGTAAACTCCACCTTATACTTTGGCAGTGCGCGATCGAGCTAAAGGTACAGCGAATATACCAGCACTATTTATCTTTACGCCTACCTTCTAAGAGAAGACTGCTAAAAATAGATTTGGAAGGTCGTTCCAAACGTGCGGGGTGCACCGTAGACAGCGGGGCGCTGACTTAAAAAGAATTGAGGCCCCACATTCATCACTTCAGCTTCATTTAGTAGGTTTTTGGCCCAAAGTGCTAGTTCCCAAGTCCCGGAGGCAGGGGTCCAGCCAATACGGGCATTGACGCGGTCCACTCTTTCCCGCAGGCCATTACTACCCCCGTCACTCTCATCCCAGTTCTCTGCGTCATCAAAGATATCGCTTCGAGTATTGTAGTCGAGCCTGGCATTGAGTGAGCCGCCACTTGAGGTCGTGTGAGCGTACTGAGCAGATAGATTGAAGGTCCAGTCGGGAACATTGCTTACAATAGTATTCTCACTCTCTTAAAGGCACAGAAAGCTAAAGGTGTTTGCACCATTAGCTCGGAAAACATGGCTCTTGGACTCGCGCTGGCGGCTAATGACACCATCGGTCTCGAAATGTTTGAGGACCTTCCCGGCCTTGATGCGGTACTCATTCCCTTTGGCGGTGGTGCCGGTACAATTGGTATCGGTTCTGTCATCAAAAACCTAAAACCTAAAACCTAAAACCTAAAACCTAAAGCTAAGGTTGTTGCCGTGGAAGGAGAGCATGCGTTTCCCTTATCCATGTCGATGACCGCCGGAAAGCCTGTGAAGACACTGATGCAACCCAGTTTTGTTAAGAGTATCGGCAGTGTTTCGGTATTTGATGAAATTTTCCAGTTTTCCAAGCACATTGTTGATGACGTTCAGGTTGTTTCTACCGCCTCGATAGAGGACGCCATTCGTATTATTTCGTCGAGAAGCAAGGTGATTGCCGAAGGCGCGGGTGCCGCCTCGGTAAGCGCGGCGCTACAGGATCCCTCTCTTAAAGGAAAGAAGATAGTTTGCATGATTTCCGGGGGCAATATCGACATCAACGAATACTTGAAAATTTTGCAAGGTGAACCTGCCTGAGCTTCATTTATACAGCAGGTTTCATCTCTGCGTTTTGCAGTGCGGAGTGCCATGCAATGAAAACCCCTTAAACTTCAAGGGGTTTCAGTAGGATTTGGTGAGCAAGGTCTACTGAATTGTAATCGTCGCTATTGATTCTCAACTGTGGAAAACGGCTTGCCAATTTTGTCTGTACCTCCCATCCGGGTATCTCCGTAGAATGATCATAAATATTGATTCGCACAGTAGTATCAACACGGAGAAGGAACAATTGTGAGTATGTTAAGAATTGGCCAGAGCGAGCTGCTGATCTCTCGTATGGGCTTAGGGTGTATGGGTATGTCTGAGTTCTACGGGCCGACGGATGATGCCGAGTCGCTTCGCACCTTGGCTCGAGCTCGTGATCTAGGGGTAAACTTTTTCGATACAGCTGATATGTATGGCCACGGTGACAATGAGCAGCTTCTCGGGAAGTTCGCAAAGACTTGTCGTGATGAAATAGTTATCGCAACAAAATTTGGCATAGTGCGTGATCAACCTGGGAGCTATTCACGCTCTATTGAAAATGACCCATCCTACATTAAACGAGCTTGTGAGGCGTCATTGCGTCGACTCGGCGTAGATGAAATCGATTTGTACTATGCCCATCGGGTTAACCCCGATCAGCCGATAGAAGAGACTGTGGGTGCAATGGCTGAGCTGGTTAAAGAGGGCAAAGTTAAGGCAATTGGCCTGTGTGAAGTGTCAGCAGACATGTTGTCAAAAGCCAATTCTGTTTTTCCAATAAGCGCTGTGCAAACGGAGTATTCATTGTGGACGCGTGGGCCTGAAAGAGAGCTGCTACCGATGTGCGAAGAGCTCAATGTTAGCCTGGTTGCCTACTGCCCATTGGGGCGTGGTTTTTTAACGGGGCGGCTCAGTGGTACAGATGATTTCTCTACTAATGACTTCAGGCATTCTGTCCCTCGATTTAATGGCGACAATTTACCCCGCAACCTTCGAACGACTGAAAATGTCGCGGCAGTGTCCAGGCGTACGGGAATGACTCAGGCGCAAGTGTCACTCAATTGGCTGCTTTCTAAGCACAGGAACGTTATCCCTATACCCGGCACACGGAATATTGAACATCTGGAAGAAAATGTTGCGACTTTAAATTCCACGATGAAAATGGACGATGTTAAAGAACTGGATAGGGCAATGCCTATAGGTATTGCACAGGGAGAGCGTTATTCAGACGAGGGAATGAAAAACGTTTTCGTTTAAACTGTTTCGTTTTTCGGCTCTTAACTTGAATATTAGTAGCTGAAATTAAGGTGACTTTTTGGTGCTTCGGCACCTTTTTTTATGTCTGAAAAGTATCTTCCATTTTTAGAAATCGGCTTGGCATCGATCCACCTATATTTATTACATTGGATGGCTCTACACTTCTCTGGAACGCAAAACAACGACTGCAGCAACATGCGTCAAATGAGGAGAGAGAGTTATGAACATCAATTTCAATACAGACAGGACCAGCTACAAAAGAAACGGTTTTTTCTTTCGTCGGCCTTTGTCGTCGGCCATAGCATTAACCTTAAGCCCCTTGATGATGTGGCAAGCTTCTTCGAAGGTTCTTGCTGCGGACGATAATTCGTTCATGGAGCTCGAGGAGGTGGTTATCACCGCTCGAAAACGCAATGAAAGTCTATTAGAGATATCAGATTCAGTCGTGGTGATGACCGATGAAAAAATTACCGATGCAGGTATTGATAGTGTAGAAGACGTGAGCTTGTTAGTGCCTAATTTTTCTTTCGTCAATACGCAAAACCCTGGCACGGTATTTATTAACATGAGAGGTATCGGGCAGTTTCGCAATGCAGAGCCGCCGGTTGCCATTGTGGTTGATGGTGTGCAGTTGACTAGTACCGACGCCATCAGTCAAGAACTCTATGACGTGCAGCAGATCGAGGTGTTAAAAGGTCCTCAAGGCGCTTTCTTTGGGCGTAATGCGCCAGCGGGAGCCATTAATATTACAACTAAAGCTCCCTCTGAGGAAAGTGAAGGCAGCATCGAGGTAAAGTTAGGTAACGGTTCCTATCAATATTTAAGAGGGCTTGTTAGCGGTTCCTTAGGCGACGAAACTTATGCGCGATTGTCTGGGTCCATCAGTGATTATGACGGCCTTTTGGGAAATATAACGCTGCATGAAAAAGTCGACTTTGCGCAGGACAAAAATCTACGGCTTCGTATTATTTCCGATTTGACTGACACTGTGGCCTTAGACTTCCGTGCGTCTTATTCGGAATTGAATTCAGGTTCATCTTATTTTACGCCGATTGTGGACGAAAATAACAGAACTCTGGATGGCGCCACAGACGTGTTTTCGGATATTCAAGGGGATATTCTTGGTGAGTCTGATCGGGAGTTGAGCGAAATCGCGCTAAAAATTGACGCTGATTTGGGTTTTGCTACCTTTACATCAGTTTCTTCTTATACCGACACAAATGAAAGCTTTTCTCAGGATATAGACTTCAGTGTGGCCCCCATTCTCGATTTCTCCCAGGCGCGATCGGTAGAGGCCTGGAGTGAAGAAGTTCGGCTTAATTCAAACGATGGCGGTGACTGGCAGTGGCAAATTGGTGCGTATTATCTCAGTAGTGAACGTACGATAAGAACAAGCCTCCGCGGTAACCTTGCCAATGTGTTGACATGGCAAAATGCCTGGAATCCGAGTTTTGGTGGCGAACATAATCCCCTTGTTGGTTTTAGCGAATTTGAGGGCGCCGGGTACGATCTAAATCCCGCTAACGCATTTGATACCTTGGAAGAAAGTAATGCCTATGCTGTTTTTGGAAACCTGAGCTACGACCTTAACGAGAGTTGGAGCCTAACGGCTGCGCTGCGTTACGATGTGGATGAAAGGGATTTTTATGACGTTTTAGGTACCAAGAATGCAATTGGTAGCGAGAAATTTAGTGAGGCCCAACCGAAGTTTCAGGTGTCTTATCAGCCTGCGGACTCAATAAATATCTACGGTTCGTGGGGTGTTGGATTCCGCAGTGGAGGTTTCAACCAGGTTCTTAATGTTACTCGCAGCTATCCTGCAGAAGTGGTAGAGACCATTGAGTTTGGCTTTAAATCAAAGTTGTCTGATAACGCTATCAGCCTCAATGCGGCGCTGTTCTATACAGAGATTGAAGATCGACAAGACTTCACCTTCATAGCCGGTGCCCAAACAATTTTCACCTTCCCCACGGCGGAGCTTTATGGCTTGGAGATTGAGCTGCAGTCTCAGGTGACGGACTCTTGGGAAATATTTGCCAGCGTGGGATTCATTGAATCGGAAATCACCAGTGAACCTGTGCGCCCGGAAGCCGACAACAGAAGTTTTGCTGAGTTGACGAAACTAGATGGCAATTCTGATTTTGGTGGATTCAAGGGAAATGATATTCCTCTGACCTATGGTTGGTCTACTTCAATTGGTGCGCAATATGTTACAGCTTTGCCATCACTGGATGCCGAATTAAAGGTGCGAATAGATTACAGCGGGCGCGGCGATATGAAGTGGGAGGCTCACAACCTAGATGAACAGGAAGATATCCATCTGCTTAATCTTAGGGCGTCTTTGGACTTCAACAACTACTACATAAGCTTTTGGGCGGAAAATCTGACCGACGAAGACTATTGGCAAGAATTTGTATCCAATGAATTTACGGCGCTCAACACAGATCTCGGTTTTAAGGCACAGCCGCGACGTGTTGGCTTGACCGCAGGGCTTCGATTCTAAAAAGCACAAGTATCGTTCTATTGACCATTAATACCGCTTTGCCTCACTGGCGTCATTTCTAAACAGTGAGGCTTTTTTTTAGGGATGTAAACACATGAAAAAGAATATTTTACTTACAGGCGCCAGCAGGGGTATTGGCTTACTAACAGTGAAAGCTTTAGCGCTGTCTGGCCACCGAGTGTACGCCGGCATTAGAGATTTACAGGGGCGCAACCGGGACACTGTTAAAGAATTGGAGCGTTGGCGTATAGACCAGGATGTGGACGTAGCTGTGGACATCGTTGTGGTTGAGCTTGATGTAGGCAGCGCTGCGTCTGTGAAGGCTGCGGTAGAGGCCTGTGAGGCTACTGGCCCAATTGATGTGCTGGTTAACAATGCGGGTGTTATGCCGGTAGGTTTAACTGAGGCCTTTACCGAAGAGGATATCGCCCGGTGCATGGATGTGAACTTCTATGGTGCTGTGCGTTGTGCCCGGGCCGTGCTGCCTGCCATGCGCGAGCGAGCGGCAGGCTTAGTGATAAATATTAGCTCAACGGCGGGGCGTGTCGCGATCCCCAATTTTGGTGTGTACTGCGCCAGCAAGTGGGCGCTCGAGGCGTACTTTGAATCGCTCAGCTATGAACTTGAACCTTTTGGAATTCAATCGGTATTGCTGGAGCCTGGTGGTCATGCAACCGATCTAGCGATTGATCCGCCGCCTCCTTCAGATAGGCAATGCATCGATGGGTATGGGGAATATTCCCGAGGCCGGCAGCGACTGCTGTCTATGTTCCAGAATAGTTTCGCGGAGATGGAGGAAATTACCTCAGCCGGCAACGTGGCTGAAAAGATACGGATGTTGGTAGAAATGGAAGGCGTTCGTCCGATAAGAACTACTGTGGGGGGTGATATGGGGGTTCATCAAATAAACGAAAAAACCGCACCTATACAGGCGGAATTGATTGCTCTGTTGGGCTCAGTAATAAAAGGGGAGAACCGCTAATGGCAACCTACTGTTTATTTGACAATATTGAAATTCACGATGCTGAAGCATTGCAAGCCTATAAAAAGCGGGTGATGCCGTTGCTTGAGTCCTATGGCGGGCGTTACTTATCGGTTGGCGGTCGTGTGCAGGTGCTTGAGGGGGAGTGGCGGCCTTCGCTGGTACTAGTGGAGTTCCCTTCCAGCGAACGTGCCTTGGCATGGCATAGTTCGACGGAATATCGCTCACTCAAGGCGCTTCGCAGTCGGGCCTTGACGCTCAATGCGGTTTTATTGGAAAGTAAATAGGCCTAGATGAACAAGTGCTCGCGAGAATTTTTTCTTAGAAAATAATTTTTTAACAAAGGTGTCTCTGCTTCGAAATGAATACCATAACTCAATCAATATTTTGTTTTCCAAAAACAGTAAACCGCTTTCCAACTTGAAACGTATATCGCTCATTGGCCTTCCTCTAAAATACATTTTCAAGTGGTTTGCGTGTCGCGACGGCTCTTCCGCAATAGGCTGCGCGCCCACTGCCTAAAATCGATCACTACAAACCTATTTTCTATCTGAGGTAAAATTATGTCTAACGAACAAGTGAACTATCAAATGTACATTGGTGGGGAGTGGGTGTCTGCTGAGAGCGAGCGGAATTTGGTCTCCACCAATCCCTATACGGGTGATGACTGGGCGACGGTTCCAGACGCCCAAGTAGCAGATGTCGATAAAGCCGTGACTGCAGCAAGAGAAGCTTTCGAACACGGTGAGTGGTCCAGCATGAGCGCCAAAGATCGAGGGGCCTTACTTAGGAAGATGGGCGACCTGGTGGGTGAAAATGCCGAGCATCTAGGTAGAATGGAAAGCCTAGACAACGGCAAGCTTTATCGTGAAATGCTTGCACAGACCACTTACCTTCAAGAGTGGTTCTATTACTTCGCAGGCGCCGCGGACAAATTACAAGGGGCGACGATTCCTTCCGAGCGGCCAAACTTTTTTATTTACACACGACCTGAACCCGTAGGCGTAGTCGCTGCGATAACTCCCTGGAACTCTCCGGTACTGTTGCTGGGTTTTAAGCTAGCCCCTGCGCTGGCGGCCGGTTGTACCTTTGTCGTTAAACCCTCCGAGCACACTTCGGTATCAACTCTTGAGTTTGCGAAGTTGTTTGATAAAGCGGGTTTTCCTAAAGGTGTATTTAATGTCATTACCGGTGGTCCCGACACGGGTAATGCGCTGGCGAATAACCATGGTGTGGATAAAATTGCATTCACGGGCTCAACCAAAACGGGTATCTCCGTGGCAAAAGCCGCGGCTGAACATGTTGGCCGTGTAAGTCTAGAGTTGGGCGGAAAATCTCCCAATATTGTATTCGCAGACGCCGATCTGAAAGCGGCTGCAAATGGTGTGATCGCCGGTATTTTTGGCGCCACCGGGCAGACGTGCATGGCGGGTTCCCGCTTGTTGGTGCACGAGTCAGTTAAGGATGAACTGGTTGATCTGATTGCAACACGCGCCGCCACTATCGTGATGGGCGACCCCATGGACCCGGCTACTGAAATGGGGCCCATGGCAACGGGCCAGCAGTTTGACAAGGTTTTGGGCATGTTAAAACGAGCCAAGGAGCAGGGCGCAACCTTCGTGACTGGGGGTGGCAAGAGTGCCGCCCATGACGGATATTTTATCGAACCCACAATTATTACGGACATAGACCCCGAAATGGAAATCGGCAAGGATGAAATTTTTGGTCCCGTTTTAAGCGTATTTACCTTTGACTCTGAAGAGGATGCCATTGCCAAGGCCAATGATACTCGCTATGGCCTAGCCGCAGGCGTATGGACGCTATCTGGGCAAAGAGGGCATCGTGTTGCCCATAAACTGAGGGCGGGTACCGTCTGGATCAATGCCTATCGCGTAGTTTCGCCCAACACGCCATTTGGTGGGTTCAAAGAAAGTGGCTTGGGCCGAGAGAACGGGTTCGACGCTATGAAGCAATACACTGAGAATAAGTCTGTGTGGGTAGAGTTGGACGGCGCTACCCGCGATCCGTTTTCAATAGGGTAATAATATGGCCTGGCTTAAACAGCGACTGTCGCAAAAGGAAGCGCTGATTTTGCCGGGGGCGTTTGACGCGCTCTCGGCAAAGTTAATTGAATTGGCTGAGTTTGAAGCTTGTTACTGCAGTGGTTTTGCAACCAGCGCTGGAGCACATGGCCTCCCAGACATAGGGCTGCTTGGCCTGGCAGAAATGTCCGCGCACTATAAGCGCGTTAGTGATGCCCTTACCTGCCCGCTTATTGTAGATGCCGATACGGGTTTTGGGGGATTGTTAAACCTAGAGAGAAGCTTGATTCATTTGAGTGACATTGGCATTGTCGCGTGTCACATAGAAGATCAATGTTTTCCTAAACGCTGCGGACATATGAGCGGCAAGTCAGTGGTTTCCCGCCAGGAAGCAATATCCAGAATCAAAATGGCTGTGTCTGTGGGCTCGATCGACATTATTGCCCGCACCGACGCAGTGGCAGTACTAGGTTTTGAAGAAGCGATTACTCGCGCAAACCTTTTTTTTGAGTCGGGGGCAACAGCCATTTTTATCGACGCACCGAAAACCCGAAGTCAGATTGAGCGTATTCCTCGTTTGTGCGACGGCCCTGTTTTATTCAATGCGGCTCCCATTGGCGATGCTTGGAATCCGACTACGGCTGAATTGATAGATATGGGATATCGTGTTGTGTTACATCCCATTGAAACTTTATTGGCGTCTGCCAATGCCGTGCTGGGAAAATTGCAAGCGATCCAGGGCGGCGATCGAATAGCGGGTCGATTAATTCCATTGGATTTCACAGCGCTTAATTCGCTTTTAAAGAGCGATAGTTACTTACTTAGAGAGCAGCAATTTTCTTTATTGGAAGAATAATATGACACAATCAAAATTAGTAAAAACACAGCGTTATGAAGCAGGAGTCCTTGCTTTAAATAAGGTGTCGCCTGGCATCGAAGAAACAATGATGAACAGCGTCGAGCACATCGCTCCATTTTTCAAGCAATACGTAGTAGAGAGCTTTGGCGATTTTTTCTCCCGCGAACAGGCCTTGTCATTACAGCAGCGAGAACTGGCTGTGATTGCCTCGCTCTCCACACTCGGGCACGCACAGCCCCAGCTGCAATTTCATATACAAGCAGCGTTGAATGTAGGTTGCAGTCGTACAGAAATTACAGAAGTTATATCGACCGTGGCCCTTTATGCGGGTGTTCCGGCTGCGCTGAATGGTTTAAGAACAGCAGCAGACACCTTCAAATCAATAGAGGAATAAAAAGTCATGAAAAAGGTATTTCTCTATTTTCCCCATCCGCTAATTGTTGCAGTGCTAGCAGGTTCCATGCAGTTTTTACAATTCCAGTGGAGCCCATTTGTCGCCTGGATGGGATTTGTTTCTTGGGCTTGTTACTTTACCTTTGTTGGGGAGGCAGTGTTGCGAGACGTCTCTAAGGTGGTGAGCTGTTGGTTGTGTGGACTTATAGCGGCAGTGACCGTTATCATTCTGGCTACTCGGTTTTTTGGGCCTGTTCTGCAGCTTGAGCCAAAGTGGGCTTTTCCCTTGGCCTTAGGTCTCGTTGCTTTATGCGTTATTCCTTTTGAGCGGGTTGGCAGGTTAGATTGGATACCGCTGTGGTTTCTCGGCGCAGCGTGTTTCTTTGCGCTACACGATGGTCGCCCCAATGAATGGGCCACCCTATTTATGGATGCTTCTATTGCTATGCGCAGTGTTCTTGTTGGTCAGCTATATGGTTTCCTAACAATCGCTGCACGGTCGTTCTATTCTCGGCAGATTGAAGAGAAGGTGGCTCTTTAGTCGTTAACTGTTAGTCGCTAGACCTTAGTTTAGCAATTAACCCTTAAGCTTATCCAAATTGCTGTGAACCAGGTCGGTAAGGAAATCTGCCACTACACGCACACGACTTGAGTTCCTCAGGTCGCGATGAATAACCAGCCAAATCTCCTGCTGTGTTGACTCGATAGGGGAAGACACTCGTTGCAACGTTGGGTCACGGTCCCCTAGGAAACAAGGCAGAACCGCAAGCCCTATGCCGGCAGAGGCTGCCGCTACCTGCCCGTATAAGCTGCTGGTTATCATCGCTGGAGGCCTGCCGGACAATACGGATTCAATCCATTGTGATGCAGGCAAATGGGCATATTCCTCAGAGAAGGTAACAAAATCATCTTGGTCGTATTGACCTTCATTCTCACCGGCTTCGCGTTTATTGAGGTAGGATTGAGAGCCGTAAAGAGCGTAACCCAGAACCCCTAGTTTTCTGACAACAACGTTACCCTGCTGGGGGCGCCGCATTCGCAGCGCAATATCGGCCTCGCGTTTGGTGAGGTTAATAGAGCTAATGCCGGGTACCATTTCGAGAACTATGCCGGGGTGTTTCTCTAGAAGAGAGGGAAGGGCGGGTGTGATCATAAAATTAGCGATATTCTCAGCGGTTGCCAAACGCACCGTGCCACTGATGTCGGTATGTTGTGCCATAGCGTCTTGTTCAAGCGACATCACGGCCTCTTCCACCCGCTCGGCGTTTTCAAATAACACTTTTCCTTCATCGGTTAACTGGTAACCGGTTTGGTGGTGAGAAAATAGCTTGAGATCTAGGTTTTGTTCGAGGAGTTCAATGCGTCTCGATACCGTAGAGGCACTAGATCGTAATTTTTCGGTTGCGCCGGTCAGGCTTCCGCTTCTGGCAACCGCCAGGAAGAATCTCAGGTTGTCCCATTCCATGTTTATCACCCTTTGTTTGGCATGAAATATTCTATCAAAATTGGCGTCATTATGTGGCTGTTTTTTTTGTGCTCATGAAAAGTGATTGATGATTTTCCATGCCGGTATTCTCTTTGTTTAACTGTTTTGGTGAAACCTAACCTATTAGGCGACCAACAAGCTCAATCATAAATTGGCTCAGCGCCGGTTTCCGATTACGTAATATTGGGGTCAGAGTAAAAACTATAATCGCCCATATCTGATTCCAATTTCGATTGCCGTTGAGCTGAATCAATGGCAGTATTGCCCGTGAGATATGTAGTCTAGTAATTGCACAGAAAGGAATCTGTGGCTTCTTGTGAATTCCTTTCTTGAATTTAGCTTTCAGGCTAGTTGCTATACGGGCTGATGCGTACCCAACTTATATTAAAAGGCGAAACGGATGACACCTTTATATTGCTCCTTGAGAGCGGTTTTCATATTTTCCAATATAATAAAAAAGTCAATATTAACACCACCAATAGATCCGATAACTAAACCAACGAATACTCCATTTGCATTAAGCGTACTGGTGTTGACTCTTTTAACGTCTGCCTGCACTGAGCAGCAAGTGGTAAATGATGACGTTCAAATTAGGGTGAGGCCCAAGCGACCCAGCGCCTTCCTGGTTGTGCCTCACCCTCCATCCTTCCTTCCGACGCCTTATGCGGGCACAGAATTTCCTCCCACTACTGAGGAAAATGCCCTCTACGCTAGCTATTTACAAAAGACAGAACTATTTCCAGATCATCGCCTCTGCGAGCACAATTTAAAAATACGCATTCACGGGAGGTCGGCGGAAGATTCATTGCGTATAGACTGGGTAATTAATCCTTATCTTGCTTGGGGAGGTGTGAGAGATAAAGGGGCGGTGGTTGGTCCAGTTCATCACTTATTCTCTATTATGGAGGCTCATGTAAGCTTTCAGAACAATTCAGATCAAGAAGTTAACGCAACCTTCTCCTGTTATGTTCAATATGCCTCTCAGCACGAAAGTAAGATCTGGCGAAAAGGATTTTTGAAATATGGGGATGGCCTCAGTGCTGGCCATAGAAAATATGTTTCTACGCCGGTTAGTCATTTCACCTCGAATTTTCCTGGCAAACCTGATGCGTGGGAGACGGGCGTTAAATATTACAAGGGAGGGTAATCGTGGTGTTGTACTTAAGGTAAGCAGTCTAGTGGACTGCTAGTTGTCATTGAGTAATTGGCTATAGGGATGTTTCATGTTTTCTCAGATTTTGGTGGCTGTTTTGGGTGTGTGGCTTTTTTATATTGGTGTTGTTGAAAGGTCAATTTTAGACATTGTTATGGGATGTATTTTAATCACCTTGCCTGTTGGAATGTTTTACGCGGCGAAAAATGGATTAACGATTCAAGAAGGGTTTGTGAATTGGCGCACTAAGCGTTCTATTCGAAGGAATAGTTAAGTTGGAAGTTTGGGGTCAGAGTAATAACTCCGCCTTGCACACTTTGTCGGTAATTTTCATAGTGCTTTTTAATGAGTGGCGGTGGCCAGCGGCCTTCATTGGTGTTATGTTTCCGGCCGCTCACTGTTCACAGTGATGCTGGTTAGTGCAAAGGGAGTTTGACTTAAGTCGTGTAATAATGGAGTTGGTTGATTTTCCAGCATGTATGGTTTTTAGATTTCCCCTCTGCATTTTCTTCATCAGCAACAATGTGTTGCTAAATTCATTTCGGCTGTAATTTTTCAGTATGGCCCGCATAAATCTTATTTTTACCTATTTGACCAAAATGTATAACAGGAGTTTACATGAGTATTATTAAGCCAATCCTACTAGCGTCGTTGTTAGCCCCGGGGCTATGCCTTGCGGAGGCTTCAAACTTTAACTACGTAGAGATTGATTATTTACAGCAAAAAATCGATATTCTGGGAGGCGATGTTGATTTTAATGGCTTCGAGTTGAGTGGAAGTTATGAAGTTAATGATGAGGTGTTTGTCTCTGCACGATATGCGGACGTGTCTTTAGATGAGGATGTTCCGGGCTTGAAGGCCGATGTAGACGGCTATGCGCTTGGTGTTGGTTATATCTTCGGTTCAAACAGTACCGCAACTGTTTTTGGCGAATTGAGCTACGTAGACCAAAGTGCAAAAGCGAGTGACGGTCTTACCGGTACTAGTGCTAAAGCCGATGCTGATGGAATCAGCGCAGGCTTCGGAGTTAGGATGAATACGAGCGAGAGGACTGAGTTAAACTTCGGACTTTCGTATGTTGATTTTGACGAAGGTGGTGCGAGTCTTGGATATGTTGAATTTGTATTCGAGTTCGTTGAAGATTTTAGTGGAACGCTTAACTTCGCTAGCTCTGAAGGCGATACCAGCGCTGGCTTTGGTGTAAGGTATTCTTACTAAGCGTGATTTCTAGTGAGGCCCGCTTCGGCGGGTTTTTTATTGAGTTCAGAGTAAAAACTATTGTGCGTATTTGAAGTTGAGGTAGAGCTGTCATCGAAAGTGTTAGTCAATCGGAATGACGAAAGTATAGCTGGCAGAGGCTTTATAATGGTCAGGTTTTCTCACCCATATGGGTGGTTACTTCGGATTGCCGTTAGGGTATGTTGGCTCGTGATATTTTTGGCTCGATCTGCTTTTTTGATGTAATCAAATTGCGGCGTCTATTCGCAAAAAATCACTAAAATAATAAATCATAAAAGGAATTTTAGATGCTCAAAAAAACAGCAATGCTCTCTCTGGCGCTAATAATTACCGGTTGTGTGTCCAACCAAGCGGTTCGAACCGTTCAGACTGGCGACAGTGACAAATCTTGTGAGAGTCTTAGAATGGAATTGGCTCAAAATGGAGCGAAATTTGAGCGTGTAAAAGATGATTCAGGAGTTACAGGAAAAAATGTAGGTTTGGCTTTGCTTTTCTGGCCAGGAATCATCGTTAATGAAGTTAGGGCTAATAAGAACCAGGACTCCGTTGATGCCCGGATCTCACACCTTACCTCTGTTTACAACGACAAGTGTTCAAATGCTAACCCCGGTCGGCAGGAAAGTACTGGTACCGCTGATAAATTGGAAGACCTGAAAGGGCTTCTACAAAAAGGACTTATCAGTGAAGATGAATATGAAACCACTCGTCAGCAAATATTATTGAGCCTCTAGCTAACAGGTAAATTACTGCCTATCTGATATGGCGTTGGTTAACACCGCGCCATTTCTTATCGAACCTTTCCTATCTAGGCAATAAACGATTGAAAGTTTTCACGTGCACTTGGCGAAGGTTTAAGGTCAGAGTAAAAACTAACATCATTAATCCATGATATTCTCGGGTAATATCGTTATCCGTCGAATAAATCGGTTTACTAGCCCCTTAGAGTGCAGCTGTAAAGCGCATATTTCTTTAAGTCATTGACCAAGAACTGAGGTGGTCTAGTTGGGCTGACACCTAGAACAACTCAATAAAAAAGAGCTCTAGCATATTCGCAAGTTTAATCCTCAGGAGTCTAATGAAAGGACAGATAGACGTCGCAGCAGCAATCATAGTGAAGGACCATAAGGTTTTTCTTGCCCGTCGTAAACCCGGTGCGCATCTGGCGGGTTTCTGGGAGTTTCCCGGTGGAAAGTTGGAAGAGGGGGAAACCCCGGAACAACGTTTAGCTCGTGAGCTTCTCGAAGAGTTTAATATACAGGTTCGTGTGGGTCATTTTGTGGGTGAAAGCCTCTACGACTATGGCGCGAAGCTTATCCGCCTGCTGGCATACGAAGTGGAGCACGTGAGTGGTGACTTCGAATTGATTGACCATGACGAGATGCGTTGGCTGGATGAGTCAGAGCTTGATGATGTCAATTGGGCTCCAGCGGATATACCTTTAGTTAAACACTATAAAGCGGCTAGAAACCCAATAGAGAAAATTTAGCCAAACCGGACATTAGGAATCACAGCATGGATGACAGCGCGGCCCACGTTGGCCTCTACGAGTCAATTATCACTGACTCGAGATATCAAGACTTGGACGCTCTGGGCAGCGATTTAGTCAAGGTTCAAACAGTCGCCCTTCATGCGGCTGAGGTAGGTGACAGGCTAGCGCTGCACTTAGGAAAGGTTGTAGAGAATGCCTTGGCTTCTGTCAGTGATAAGGACCGCGTTGACCTAGGTGTTAAACTGGTTCGGGAATTGGTTTCGAAAATTAATGATGCCTTGCCTAAAGCAGATGTTAGTGGGGACCAGCCGGACATCTCAGCTCAGCAATTGGACGCCATCCTGCCTCTCAACCCTGACGCTTCAGTGGCGTCGATGGGCCGGCCTCTTACGCCTCTACTAGATACGACCTTGTTTACGAACTCCCCCGGTGAGCCTCGGGTGGGCGCGCAGATTGCTACTGAAATTGAATCGGCAGATCGCATTGATATTGTCATGGCGTTTATTCGGCGAAGCGGCATCAGGCCGTTTATTGAAAACTTACGAAGACATTGCCAGTCCGGCAAGCGTGCGCCGAAATTAAGGGTGCTGACAACAACGTACACCGAGTCAACTGAACTCGAGGCCCTGGTTTTGCTGCAGGCCTTGGGTGCAGAAATTAAGGTGTCTTACGATACGACCACCGCGCGACTACACGCTAAGGCTTGGCACTTTCACCGAAACTCTGGAGCTTCAACAGCGTTTATCGGCTCGTCGAACCTTACACACTCGGCTCAAGTAAGCGGTATGGAGTGGAATGTGCGTGTGTCTGGGATACGCAACCCGGATGTTATTCGAAAAATGAACTCGGTTTTTGATGCATACTGGACCGGTGGGGATTTTCGCTCATTTGACAGTGATGAGTTTGCGAGTGAAACGGAGCGCAGTAAGGCTGCGTCTGGGCCTTCCATCATCTTGAGTCCCATAGAGCTTCGCTTGGAGCCTTTTCAAGAGCATTTACTTGAGCAAGTCGAAGTGGCTCGCCGACAAGGTCATCATCGAAATCTGTTGGTGGCCGCTACCGGTACGGGCAAAACGGTGATGGCGGCCGTTGACTATTCTCGACTGCGCCAATCTATGCAGCGGTGCCGTCTTTTGTTTGTAGCTCACAGGCAAGAGATACTGGAGCAAAGTCTATCAACATTCAGATACGCACTCCGAGAGGCTTCATTTGGTGAAATGTGGGTGGGTAAGCATCGCCCGAACAAGTTTGATCATGTATTCGCATCGATACAATCACTGAACGCTTCAGGACTCTCAAACCTTGAGGCGGGTCATTTCGATGTAGTGATTGTTGATGAGTTTCACCATGCAGCGGCTCCTTCTTATAAAAACTTATTGTCTCACGTAAAACCCATAGAGCTTTTGGGGTTAACGGCGACACCTGAGCGTACCGATGGCTTGTCTGTTCTTGAGTGGTTTGACGGGCGGATTGCCGCAGAGCTCAGGCTTTGGGATGCCATCGATCAGCGTCGTCTTACGCCGTTTTCGTATTACGGAATTCACGATGGTTTGGATTTGCGAGACATTCCTTGGCGTAGAGGGGGAGGGTATGACATTGATGAGCTCAGCAAACTGTATACGTCGAATGACGCCTGGGCTCGGCGGGTAATACATGAAGTGGGCAGCCGTGTCGACAATCTGACCGAAATGAAGGCCTTGGGCTTCTGCGTCAGTGTGAAGCACGCACAATTTATGGCTGCGCATTTTATCAAGGCTGGTATCTCATCGGCCGCCGTTTGGGGGAACACGCCCGAGGAAGAGCGGCGCAACGCTTTGCGCATGCTCGCGGATGGAAAAATTCAGATTTTGTTTTCAGTAGATCTCTTTAACGAAGGTGTAGATGTACCAGCGGTTGATACGCTTTTACTGCTGAGGCCGACCGAAAGTGCAACGCTCTTTCTGCAGCAACTTGGAAGAGGGCTTCGTAAGAGTAAAGACAAATTAGTTTGTACAGTTTTGGATTTTGTTGGATTACATCGCCGAGAATTTCGTTTTGACCGCAGATTGTCAGCGCTGATCGGTGGTACCCGAAAATACGTGGAAACTCAGGTAGTGCAGGGCTTTCCCTATCTCCCGGCGGGATGTCACATGGAATTGGACACCGTTGCCAGCAAGACTATTTTAAGCAGTCTTAAATCGGCTCTACCGAGCCGCTGGAACGATAAAGTACAGGAATTGCGCTTGCTCATTGCGAATGGGTTTCAACCAAGCTTAGAGTGCTACATGGAGGAAACTGGGCTAGCGCTGGATGATATTTATGCCGCCAAAAAGTCGTGGTCAGATTTCTTGGAGGCAGCTGGTGTTAAGGTGCTAACCCCCGGACCTGAAGAAGATTCATTGCGACGTGCGATAGGTCGTATGCTGCACATAGATGACGAAGAGCGCCTGGATTTTTACCTGGAGTTGTTGAGCTCGGATCAGCGTCCGAAGGTGGGTATGTATTCTATTCGCCGACAAAGAATGATTCGGATGTTGGTAGCTTCCATGTGTGATCAGGTCTTGGATAATACAACCTCTATAGAGGAGGGCATCAAATTATTCTGGAGTCATCCTCAAGTTATTGATGAGCTTAAGGCCTTGTTGTTTTATCAGAGAAAGAATATTGATCACCTTCACAGCTTAGTGGCGTCTCACGTTAATGTTCCAATTCAAGTGCACGGTAAATACACTCGAATTGAATTATTGGCGGCCTTTGGGGTTGGGGAAACCGCAAAGACTAGGCCCTGGCGAGAGGGCGCGCTGTGGGTTGGTGATGAGAAGACCGACATCTTTGCTTTTACCATTGATAAGTCGGGAGGCAACTTTTCGCCTACTACGAAATATCGAGATTACGCACTGAGCCCAACACTTATACATTGGGAGAGCCAGTCAATGACGACCGCACGCAGCCCAACGGGAAAGCGATACTGCAATCACGTGGCAGAGGGTTCATCAGTTATGTTGTTTGCTAGAGAAAATACCGCGGCAAGAGCATTTTGGTTTCTAGGCACGGGGTCATACGTTTCTCATGAGTCGGAAAAACCAATGTCGATTACTTGGAAGTTGGACGCCGCATTGCCTGGGGACCTTTTTGTAAAACTTGCGTCTGCAGTTGCTTAATATTGCATATTTCCAATCCTGTGATGCTAAGGCGTTGGTCGTAATAATTAAAAGTTAGATGCTTGAGTGAGGTGGCAATGTTCCTTGAAGCCTACTTTGAGGAGGTCTTAGGGTGTGTTTGAGTTTGCGCATGGACCATGATGTCGCGATGAGTTCTAAGTTCGTACCTCAGGCGCTTTAGCTTACCCCAGACACAAAAAAACCCTGACGAATCAAGGGTTTCAGTAGGATTTGGTGGAGGCGGGGGGATTTGAATTGGTGGTATAACCC
>Ga0209184_1000233_pt1 | contig 70017 bp, 54 predicted proteins | sample EN8Hudsemesocosm_2_FD_184627 | JGI IMG/M metagenome (GOLD analysis project Ga0209184, IMG submission 184627) | Methane-oxidizing microbial communities from mesocosms in the Hudson Canyon - EN8C Hudson Canyon (SPAdes) (version 2) | ecosystem: Environmental > Aquatic > Marine > Cold seeps | place... | reverse complement strand
GGGGGGCTTGCTGGAAACGTCGTAGGCCACTCGAGAAACACCGGGAATTTCGTTGATGATGCGGTTAGACACCTTCTCCAATAATTCGTAAGGCAGATGCGCCCAACGTGCGGTCATGAAGTCGATAGTCTCTACGGCACGAAGTGCAATTACCCACTCGTAACGACGGGCGTCACCCACTACACCTACAGACTTAACCGGCAGGAATACGGCGAAGGCCTGGCTGGTTTTGTGATACCAATCGGCGGCGTGTAATTCTTCTAAGAATATGGAGTCTGCTTCACGGAGTATGTCGGCGTATTCTTTTTTCACTTGCCCTAGTATACGCACACCTAAACCCGGCCCCGGGAAGGGGTGGCGATAGACCATGTCGTATGGCAAGCCAAGTTCCAGACCGACTTTTCTCACTTCGTCTTTGAACAGTTCGCGCAAGGGTTCTACCAACTCAAACTGCATATCATCAGGTAATCCACCCACATTGTGGTGAGATTTAATGACGTGAGCTTTGCCGGTTTTGCCTGCCGCCGATTCAATAACGTCTGGGTAAATGGTGCCTTGGGCCAACCATTTAACGTCTTTGAGCTTGGTGGCTTCTTCGTCAAAAACGTCGATGAAGGTATTGCCAATAATCTTACGCTTTTTCTCGGGATCGGCTTCGCCCGACAAACGACCTAGAAACAGCTCTTCAGCGTCGGCACGAATCACTTTCACGCCCATGTTCTTGGCAAACATGTCCATGACTTGGTCGCCTTCGTCTTTACGCAGCAAGCCGTTGTCGACAAAAACACAGGTCAGCTGATCGCCAATGGCGCGCTGTAACATGGCGGCCACAACTGAGGAGTCTACACCGCCCGACAAACCTAAGAGCACTTTGTCGCTACCCACTTGCTCGCGCACTTTACGAATAGCGTCTTCGGCAATGTTGGCCGGAGTCCACAAAGGCTCACAAGCGCACAACTCGCGCACGAAGTGCTCGTAGATACGCTCGCCCTGCAAAGTGTGTGTCACTTCGGGGTGAAACTGCACGCCGTAGAAATCTTTCTCTTCGCAAAACATGCCCGCTATGGGGCAGGAATCGGTGGAGGCCATAAGGCTGAAACCTTCTGGCATGCTCACTACTTTGTCGCCGTGGCTCATCCACACGTCTAACAAGGAGCTGCCGTCTTGCCCTACGTGATCTTTGATGTCTTTCAGAAGCGCGCTTTTGCCTTCAACCTTCACCTGGGCGTAACCAAATTCCCGCACGTCGGAACCTTCTACTTTGCCGCCCAATTGCTCGGCCATGGTTTGCATGCCGTAACAAATGCCTAACACCGGCACCCCCAGTTCAAACACTAAGGGGTTGGTGCGAGGAGAGTTAGCCTCGGTGACGGAGTCGGGGCCGCCGGCAAGAATAATGCCGCGCGGGTTGTAATCGCGAATGTCTTCAGCGCTCATGTCGAAAGCGCGAATTTCACTGTAAACACCAATTTCCCGCACACGGCGGGCAATCAGCTGGGTGTATTGAGAACCAAAATCTAAAATAAGAATACGTTGTGCGTGAATATCCTGAGTCATACTGTCTCTCTAACGGCCGCCAATGGGATAATTGGGAGCCTCTTTGGTGATTTGAACATCGTGTACATGACTTTCGCTCATGCCCGCTGAAGTCACTCGCACAAATTCTGGCACAGTGCGCATGGTGTTCATGTCAATGCTGCCGGTGTAACCCATTGCAGAGCGAACGCCACCCATCATTTGGTGAACAATGGCAGCCAGTGGTCCCTTGTAAGCCACTCGCCCTTCAATGCCTTCAGGCACTAATTTTTCTGTGCCGGCGCTAGCGTCTTGAAAATAACGATCGCTAGAACCCTGTGTCTGCGCCATGGCGCCCAGTGAACCCATACCACGATAAGCTTTATACGTGCGGCCCTGATACAACTCCACTTCGCCCGGCGCTTCTTCGGTGCCCGCCAACATGGAACCCATCATTACGCAGTGCGCGCCCGCCACAAGGGCTTTCGCTACGTCGCCAGAAAAACGAATACCACCGTCGGCAATCACCGGAATGCCGGTGCCTTGAAGTGCTTCAACGGCATTGGCGATGGCCGAAATTTGCGGCACACCCACACCACTGACAATACGGGTTGTACAAATTGAACCGGGGCCAATGCCCACTTTAACGGCGTCGGCGCCGGCCTCGGCGAGCGCCTTGGCCGCCGCTCCGCTGGCAATGTTGCCGCCAATCACTTGCACCAGTGGGTGGTTTTGCTTAATTTTGCGAACCTGGTCAATCACATTTTTAGAATGGCCGTGTGCGGTGTCTACCACCAGAACATCAACGCCCGCTTTCACCAAAGCCGCAACGCGGTCGTCGGTATCGGGGCTGGTACCAACAGAAGCGCCAACCCGAAGGCGACCTTCTGGGTCTTTACACGAGGTGGGGTAGCGCTCGGCTTTGTTCATATCTTTCACGGTGATCAAACCGCGAAGTTTAAATTCGTCGTTCACCACTAAGACTTTTTCAATGCGATGCTTGTGCAGCAGGCTGCGAACCTCATCGGCAGAGGCGCCCTCTTTCACAGTCACTAATTTTTCTTTTGCTGTCATGATGCTCGACACAGAAGCGCTCAAGTTATTTTCAAAACGCACATCGCGACCCGTCACAATACCCACAAGGTTGTCGTGTTCAACAACGGGCACACCGGAAATGTTATGCATTCGAGTGAGAGCTACTAGATCACTGATGGTCGCATCGGCTTCAATAGTAATGGGGTCTTTAACAACGCCCGCTTCGTATTTTTTAACCAGACGCACTTCAGCGGCTTGTTGTTCTATGGACATGCTCTTGTGAATAATGCCAATGCCGCCTTCCTGTGCCATGGAAATGGCTAGGCGAGCTTCAGTAACGGTGTCCATCGCAGCAGACACTAAGGGGATATTTAATTTGATGCCGCGGGTAAGCTGAGTTTTCAAGCTGACGTCTTTTGCCGTAATCTCGGAATACCCGGGAACCAGCAAGACATCATCGAACGTGAGGGCTTCTTGAGCAATGCGCAACATATAGCATTCAACCTTTTGGAGGATCTAAAAGAAGCGCCGAATTATAGCCGGTTGGCAGGAATTTAGAAATAGGTATAGAGAAGATAGAGTGAAGATAGTCTGCAGCAGCAAAAAAGCTGACACAAGTGTTGGATTTTTACTGCCCTACCTCTATTCATCCCATTCAATTTCCATTACATTGTGGCTTTAGTAACTGGGCCTGCCCCTTTAGAGCAGAGGCCCCTTCTCATAGCAGAGACTCCCCTTTGAACAACAGAGCTACCTAATGCCCGCGGCCACTAAAACTATTCTTTCCGTCAGCCAACTGAACCGCAAAGCCAAAATGCTGCTGGAAACACAGATTCCCCTACTTTGGATCGAGGGGGAGATCTCCAACTTCGCCCGTCCATCTTCGGGACATTGGTATTTTACGCTGAAAGACAGCAAGGCTCAGGTACGCTGCGCGATGTTTCGCAACCGCAATATGGGGGTGCGTTTCCAGCCTGAACAAGGCCAACAGATTTTATTGCGTGCCAAGGTGAGCCTCTATGAGGGCCGTGGCGACTACCAGCTAATTGCTGAGCACATGGAAGAAGCCGGTCACGGCGCACTGCAACGCGCTTTCGAAGCTCTGAAATACCAATTGGAGCAAGAGGGTTTGTTTGCGCCAGAGCGCAAGCGCGAGGTGCCAAGCTTACCCAATCACATTGGCGTGATTACCTCTCCCAGTGGCGCCGCTATTCACGACATTCTCACGGTATTAGAACGCCGTTTTCCGTCCATTCCTGTGACGGTGTTACCGGTGGCGGTGCAGGGCCAAGAAGCTGCGCCGCAAATTGTACGCGCCATTGACACAGCTAACCGCGCCGGCTTGTTCGACGTCTTAATTGTTGGGCGCGGCGGAGGATCACTGGAAGATTTGTGGCCATTTAACGAAGAAATTGTGGCCCGCGCCATTGCCAACAGCCACTTGCCCATTGTCAGTGCGGTGGGTCATGAGGTGGATTTCACCATTGCCGATTTTGTCGCCGATGTTCGCGCCCCAACACCTTCAGCCGCCGCCGAAATATTGTCACCCGACGGCGACGACTGGCTGCACACTTTTACCGGCTATGAAATTATTTTGGAGGAAGTGCTGAAGCGCGGCCTCGCCCAGCGACGCCAAAAAGTGGAGTGGCTGCGCTCTCGTTTACGCCACCCCGGCGAGCGCCTTCAGGCTCAATCGCAAAGTTTAGACAATTTGGAATTGCGCCTGCAAAACGCCATGAAGGCGAAAATACAAAATACCCAACAACACTTGCGCAATACGGCTTCGCGGCATGAGGCAAAGCACCCTCGCGAGCGGCTCAATCGAGAGACCTTGCGCCTGATTCGCCTACAAGAGCGTCTGTCTGAATTAACCCGCAAGAAAGTTGTGGCCAGCCAAGAACGTTTCGGCCGGGCGGCAGGTTTGCTACAAGCCGTGAGCCCACTCAACACCTTGCGACGAGGTTACGCCATTGTGTCGACGCCCGATGGCCGAGTGCTCAACAACAGCGCCGCAGTCAAGCCAGGTGAGGCTGTGCAAGCGCGACTTAGCGACGGTGTGCTCCACTGCACTGTTAATGATATTCAAACCCAGTAACTCGTAAAAACCCTTAACTCCCTAAACTGAGGCACCTTTTGTGAACAAGTTAGATCAGCTTAAATCGATGACCAGCGTTGTCGCCGACACCGGAGATATTGAAGCCATTCGCCAATATCAACCGCTCGACGCCACCACCAACCCTTCGCTGCTACTGAAAGCGGCCGCACTGCCACAATACGCCAACTTACTTCAGCAAAGCCTGAGTAAAGCAGGCGCGGATCAGAACAGCAACGCTGTACAACTGGCCTCCTGTGTAGACCATTTTGGCGTGGGCATAGGCGCCGAAATTCTGAAGATTATTCCCGGTCGTATTTCTACGGAGGTGGATGCGCGCTTAAGTTTTGATACCAAGGCCACCTTGGCCAAAGCCCGCGAGCTAATCGAACTGTATGGAAAAATGGGGGTTGGCCCAGAGCGCGTACTCATTAAAATGGCCTCCACTTGGGAAGGCATTCAAGCGGCATCTATTCTCGAAAAAGAAGGCATCAACTGCAACCTCACTTTACTGTTCGGTTTTTCTCAAGCGGTGGCCTGCGCCGATGCCGGTGCGTATTTAATTTCCCCGTTTGTGGGTCGAATTTTAGATTGGCATAAGGCTAATGGCAGCAAAACAGAATACAGCGCTGAAGAAGACCCCGGCGTCATTTCGGTAAGTCACATTTACCGTTACTACAAACAGCACAATTACAACACGGTGGTAATGGGTGCGAGCTTCCGCAATACCGGTGAAATTGAACAGTTGGCCGGTTGTGACCGCCTCACCATCAGCCCCGGCCTATTGGAAGAGCTAGCCAACGACAATGGCACCATTGAGCGCAAACTCATTGCTGGACAAGACAGTGGCATCACCGAGCGCGTCCAAGAAAACGAAGCGCAGTTCCGCCTGGGTTTGAACGAAGACGCCATGAGCACCGAGAAGTTGTCAGAGGGCATTCGCAACTTCATCAAAGACCAGCGCACTCTAGAGACCCAATTTGCCGCCCTGGCAAAAGCGCAGTAGTACTAAAGCAGGCTCTGACAAAGAGACCAAGTTGTGGAGTGATGACTATAATTCATCTCGCAACTGGGTCGCTTAGTCGCAAGGCGCTTGTGTTTGCCCTTCCTCAGTACTACTACTGATCAGGACCCCAACAAATATGGAGATCATCGATGCGGAAATATCTTAGTGCCAGCCTAATCTGCGCTGTGACCCTGAGCGGCTGCACCAGCACTCAACCCGAAAAACCAGGCCTAGCCAAGAGATCGGGCATTGACCTGAGCATTATGGACACTTCGGTTCGACCACAGGACGATTTCTACCTATACGCGGCAGGCACCTGGGACAAAAACACTGAAATTCCTGCCGACAAAGTGATTTTCTCTTCCAGCTCAGATATTGGCGATCGTATGACCTTGGCGGTGCAAGACATCGTTAAAGGTCTGTCGGTAAAACAAGATCTGGCCAAGGGCAGCCCCGAGCAAAAAGTCGCCGATTTTTATAATGCTTATATGGACGAAGCGGCCATTGAGCTGGCAGGCACTGACGTTCTGCAAGCCGACTGGAAAGCCATCGCCGCCATTAGTTCGAAAACAGAACTGCAGCAGCAATTTGCTCAGCTGTATAAAAAAGGCATTACTTTACCGGTAGATTTTGGCGTATTTGGCGATCGCAAAAACCCTCGTATTAACGCGCTTTACATGGTGCAAAGTGGTCTTGGCTTGCCAGATCGAGAATATTACTTAGACGACAGTGAGCGGAATAAAAATATTCGCAAAGCCTACCAAGCCTACTTGGAAAAAATGCTCGGCTACGCCGGCATGAGCAATGTAAAACAGCGCGCGGTGAGCATTGTGGCACTGGAAACCAAATTGGCGAAACACAACTGGACACAAGTGGACAGCCGCAATACCGACAAAAATTACAACAACATGCCCATCGCCTCTTTGCCAGACCTGGCGCCGGGTTTTGAGTGGGTTGAATTTCTGGACGCCATTGACTACAGCGGCAGCCCCAACCTTATTGTTTATCAACCCAGCTATATGACAGGATTTGCGGCCCTGGTGGCCAACGAATCCCTAGACACTTGGAAAAACTACCTCAGTGCTCGGCTCATAATCAATTCAGCCGCTCATATGAACGCCGAAGTTTATGCCACACATTTTGATTTTTTTAGTCGCACAATTTACGGTGCCGAAGCTCCTAGGCCTCGTTGGAAGCGGGCAATTTCTTCGCTGAATGGGCGCATGGGCGAGCTGGTGGGCAAGGTCTTTATCAAGCAATATTTTCCCCCGGAAGCCAAAGTGAAAATGGATGGGCTGGTGGCCAACTTGCTCAAGGCCATGGACCAACGGCTGACAAATCTCAGCTGGATGTCAGACGATACTAAGGTGGAAGCTCACGACAAGCTCAACAAAATCAGCTCACAAATTGGCTACCCATCAAAGTGGCGCGACTACAGCTCTCTAGAGATTGGCTCAAGCAGTTTACTGGCCAATGTCTGGGCATCCAATCGCTTTGAACACGCCAAAAGCGCCTACGATATTGGCAAACCGGTGGACAAAGAATTGTGGTGGTATCCGCCGCAAACAGTCAACGCCTCTTACTCTCCAACGGAAAACAGAATTGTCTTCCCTGCGGGTTACTTACAAGCGCCGCACTTTCAAATAGATGCCGATGACGCCGCCAACTACGGCGCCATTGGCGCTACCATTGGCCATGAAATTGGCCACGGCTTTGACGACCAAGGCAGCAAAAACGACGGCGACGGCGTGCTGCGCAATTGGTGGACCAGTGAAGACCGTGCAAAGTTTGACGCCCGCACCAAAAAACTCGTGGCCCAATTTAATCAATTTTGCCCATTTGATGATGCCTGCCTGAATGGTGAGCTCTCACTGGGAGAAAACATTGGAGACTTGGCCGGCATTATCATCGCCTATGACGCCTACCAGCTCTCTTTGAATGGCAAGCCTGCGCCGGTGATTGACGGATTGAGTGGCGACGAGCGTTTCATTTTAAGTTTTGCCCAAGCCGGCAAAGGGAAGTGGCGCGATGAGTTTGTACGCACCCTAATTCTCACCGACCCACACGTTCCAGACATTTATCGAATTTTGGGGCCCCTACAAAATTTTGATGTGTTCTACGATACCTATCAGGTTAAAGAAGGCGACAAAATGTATATTGCTCCAGAAAAGCGCGTGAATATTTGGTAAAACTCGCTTTGCTTATTACTAGGCCCTATGATGGTCTTTCATACACTGAGAGATTCTATGGGCCAGCCCTCCCCCCAAATAAATCCTAAGATCAAATCGCCCTCAATGATGGCCAGCGTTTGGTCCATTGCCGGCCCGTCCATTGGGGTTTTCCTAATGGCCACCATTGCCGGTGTGCTGATTATTAAAATTGTCTCGGGCTTGGGCACTCCGGCAGTAGCGGCCGTTACCGCAGGTCAGCGAATTAATTTTGTGCTGGTGGCCATGCTCATGGGTTTGGGGGCCGCTACTACCGCTCTAGTCTCTCGTGCTTGGGGCGCAAAAAACCCTGAGCTTGCCACTGCCTACGCGCGCTTAGGTCTTGTTAGCGGCATCATCATCGCTTTGATTATTGCCGCATTCAGCGCCTTTTTTGCCCCCGAGATTAGTCATTTTTTTAAACTCGATGATGTTTCAGCGCCCTTGGCGGTTTCCTACATCCGCTGGATGAGTTTGTTTGCCGTTTCACAATCCATACTCATGGTACTGAGCACGGCCTGCCGATCCATCGGCGACGCAAAAACGCCGCTCTACCTTGGCTTGTTTGGTCATAGCAGCAGCGTATTTCTGGCCTGGGCACTCACTTACGGAAAATTGGGTTTACCGGCGATGGGGATTCAAGGCGCAGCCATTGGCTGGGGGGTGGCGTTTAGCCTATGCGCTTTTGCCTATTTGGCTCTGTGGATGAACAACCGTCTGCAATTAGGCTTTTCTCTGTCGGCACAAGCACCCAAAGCGGATCTTTCTCGATTTATTCGAGTGTGCATGCCCGCCACCATTGAACAGTTCATGATGCAGGCCGCCATGTTGGTGTTTGTTTGGTTTGTGGCCCGCCATGGCACAGAGGCTTTTGCGGCCTACGGTATAGGCATCAGCCTGCTCTCGGTCACCATCGTTATTGGTATGGGGTTTTCCATTGCCGCAGCCTCATTGGTGGGTCAATCACTGGGCGCAGGTGACCGCGAAGGCGCCATTGAGAGCGGCTACAGCGCCTTGCGACTAGCACTGGTCACTATGACCATCCTCGGCGCTTTAACCTCATTTTTCTCCACAGAGCTCGCGCGTCTATTGGTAGACGACCCTGAGGTGGTGAGGCTTACAGCGTTATTTGTGCTCATTCTGGGGCTTGCTCAGCCAATACTCGCCATAGATTTAGTCTTGGGAGGCGCCATGCGCGGCGCCGGCGATACACGTTTCCCACTGTTCGCGGGCTTAATCTCGGCTGTTTTTATTCGCCTTACCTTAGCCGGGATCGCCACTTGGTTGGAATTACCTGTACAGTGGATTTACTCGGTATTCATGGCAGACCAGTTGGTGAAGTCTACAATTATAGTGTGGCGTTACCGAGGGCTGCGCTGGCTGCGGGCGCTCTAAACTGAAATACTTGCTTGATAGAGCGCTAAGTTATTAATATTATTAACAAACTATAAAATTAGCTGGCTTGCATTGTTTACTGGACGCAAGCCCGTCACATGAGAGCACACCGGATGTCAGAGCCCAAAAAACCTTCCACAGCTGATATATTGGCTCAATATTCGCCCTTCGACGGCATCGATCGCAAACTTTTAGGTTTATTGGCTAAAGACGTAGACATTCGTTCTGCTGAGAGCGGGCACACTTTATTTAGAGCGGGCGACTACGACGCCGATGAATTTTACCTGATAAAAGGTAGCGTTAAACTCAAAGCTCAAGACGGCCGCGAAAGTCTAATCAGCTCTGGGCAAAACAATGCCCGCCACCCCATTGCCCGACTGCGGCCGAGAATGTACACAGCCGTAGCCGCCGGAAAAATAGACTTCTTTGTTGTTAGCGCCTCAGTACTTGACGAATTACAGCGCAGCTTACGCGGCCTGAGCGAAGAGCTCGTGGTGCAGGAAATGCAACAAAAGGCTGGGGAAGAAGGTCACGCCTTAATGTTTGAGTTCGAGCAAGAGCTCAAGGCAGGCCGCTTTATTTTGCCCAGCTTACCGGAGGTAGCGTTTCGAATTCGTGAAATGCTCGCCAACCAAGATTGCAATATGTCAGACGTGGCCAAACTGGTGAACACCGACCCCGCCATTGCCACCAAACTGGTCAAGGTGGCCAATAGCGCTCTCTATCGAGGCGTCAGCCCTTGCGAAGACACCTTGGCGGCCATATCACGCTTGGGCCTTATCACCACGAAACAGTTGGTGACTAGCTTCGCCGTGCTGTCTCTATTTGAAACTAAGTCGCACATCTTTAAAGATCGCATGCGCAACATCTGGAAGCAGAGTGTTAATGTCGCCGCCTACAGTTATGTTATTGCCAAGCAACTCCCCGCCTTTAACCCTGAAGAGGCGTTGTTAGCAGGTCTGATTCACGCCATAGGCGAAATTGTGGTGCTAACCTACGCTGAACGTTTTTATGACCTCACCACTGATGAGAATCGCCTAAGTTTAACCACCACGGCACTGCGCGGTCCGGTGGGCGGCATGGTATTAGAACGCTGGGGCTTTTCGAGTGAATTAGTCACAGTGGCCAAAGAGTCCGGCAATTGGCTGCGAGATAACAACGACGCCTTCGATTATTGCGACCTAGTGCAAGTGGCTGTACTCTATTCCACTCAAGGCAGTGACGGCATTCCCAGTCTGCCGACCGAAAGCTCTGTGCCCGCCTTTGTACGGCTTGCTAAGCGTCAACTAACGCCCGAGCAAATCAATGTGATTGTTCGCGAAGCCGAAGCACAAATCGCCGAACTTAGGCAGATTGTTCAGTAGTGCTTGATACCCTAAACAACTTTCTTCCCCCGCTAAGCCAAGCACAGTGGTCTGTGCACGGCTTGGTGTTTGCACTCAACATTCTGCTGTTTATTTTCGCCCGTCCCATTATGAATCTTGTGGAAACGGGCCGAGACAACGACGCAAAAATTCGAATTTTTAAATCTTTAAACGTTTTGGTATTGATTCTCCATAGCGTTGACCTCGTGATTGTTGGCAGCAATAAAGATTACGAAAATTATTTTATTAAGTTTGGCATGTCCTTGATGACCGTATACGGGGCGCTGTTTTTCTATAGCTTGTGCTCGTATTTTTCTCGCAAAAAGTTTGGTCTAGAAAAAGAACTGGACAGCACAACCCTGTTTTTAGACACCTACAGCAGCCGCTTAGTGGACATCATTCTCCTGGTGTTTGTGGTCTTAACCACCATTCTTATTTTGATCAACCTCTGGGGCGCCAACAGCCTACTTGAAACCACCGGTATCTTTGGTGTAATTGCGGCATTCCTAGCCTTTACCAGCAATATCTGGGCGCCTGATATTATCAGTGGCTTAATCATCCTCAATACCGAAATTTTGGAAGACGGTGACGTGGTGGTGATTGACGGTTACAAAGACGAATATGTGATCAGCAAGGTGTCGTTCATTTACATTATTCTCTACGACATTCGCAATAACCATCGCACGCTAATCCGCAACAGCCGCTTTATTCAAAGCAAAATTGATAACTTAAGTCGAGTTGCCAGCACCGACGGCGTTCGCCAAGCACTGCGCTACAACATAGCTTATCCCGCCATTGCCGATGGCACTCGCGAGGAACGCGGGGCGGCATTGGAGCAGTTCAAATTAAAGGTAGACAAGGTTTTTGAGCGCAGCTATGAAATTGCCGATGAAGACTTGGACGTAAAAATAAATCGCAACCGCAGCTTTGAGTGGAGCTTAACGCAGACGGGAAATTACGCACTGGAATACACTTTGTGGATTTATCTTGAACGCATTCCCAATACAAAAATTACCGCTAAAATACGCAAGCACTTGATGGGCACAGTCTATAAAGTTAATGAGGCTGTCTACACCGCATCTGTGCTAGAGAATATCGATCTTTCGACACCAGATTTGAGCTTATTACAGGGCTCCGTTAATCTTGAGAGACCGCGCTCTGAACAAGCCATCAAGCCCTTCGAAAAATCAGTTTCTGAGTAAGTTATCAATCGCTTTCGAAGCGCCGACATACGTGGTACTACCTCGTACATCGGCGTAGTATTTCGATCTATTCAACCGCTCTTTCTACAGCCGCCTTAAACGCTGGGCGCGCTTTATTGCGCTCAACATAAGCGTTCAATGTCGGGTAGTTTTCCAACTGCCCCAAACGCTGCGCCATGGCCACCGCGTAGCAAATTCCAAAATCGGCACCGCTTATTTTGTCGCCGAGAATGTAATCGTTATCGCCTAACTGATTGGCAATGTGACCTAGGTGCAAGCCAATTTCCGCTTGGCTGAAGCCGCTCAAAATAGCGCTGGGCGATGGGTCGCGCAGCAGTAACATGTTGATTAATAGCGGTGCAAATACCGAACCCTCAGAATAGTGTAACCACTGAGAGTACGTAGCCCAGGCCTTCAGGTCACTGCGGGCTGGGGCAAATTTCATGTCGGTATCGAATTTTTCCAGAAGGTAGCCCGTGATGGCACCGGATTCTGTCAATACTAAGCCCTCATCTTCAATCACCGGCGATTTACCCAGAGGATGAATCACTTTCAGGTCGTCGCCAGCTCGCATGGTCTCTGGGTGGCGCAGATATTCTTTCAAATTGTACTCTATGCCCAGCTCTTCAAGCAGCCATACCGTAAAAATGGAGCGCCCTATTCTTAGATGATGAATGGTTAGCATTTCTGTAATCCTTATTGGCTCTGTGCTCGGCTTATGCCGGACTCTGAGAGGTAAAATGGGTAGAAATTCACACTTTTTGACGAGTGATGAAGCGATTTTGAATATTATAATTGACAGTGTCAATATAAAATATCACCATACGCACCTCAGCATCCATACTCCGTCTTCATCTCAGGACTCACATGCCCAAAGTTTTAACGCCTGAAGAAATTATTTGTTTTCGCAACCGCATGTGTGACCACGCATTGGCGTCGTTTGCAAAGCACGGAGTTGAGGGCATTACTCTGCGGGGCCTAGCGGCTGATTTGAGCTGTAGCCGCACCACCCCCTACCGCTATTTTAAGAATAAGGCCGATATTGTGGCTGCGCTTCGCCAGCGTGAATTTGGGCGCATGGCCCAGACTCTAGAGATCGCATTAGAGGCAGAGTCTGATATTGAGAAGCAACTGACGGCCCTGGCCTCAGCTTATTTACGCTTCGCCATTGAACAGCCCAATACCTACAGGGTGATGTACCAAGTAGACCAGCAAGATTCTGAAGAATATCCAGAGCTGGCAGCAGAAATTTTGCGCAGCGGTGAGCCTATTCGCAGCGTGGTAAACAGAGCGGTGCAGGAAGGCCGACTGCACGGCGATCCTCTAAACATTAGTTATGTGTTGTGGGCCGGCTTGCACGGGCTCATTTCACTGCACCTGTCCAGTTTGTTGGGCGACGAGAGAGACATTGAAGAGCTAGCGAGGGCAATGATTCGTTCATTGGGCCGCGCGGTATCGACAAGCCCCAGTGAGATGCCCGCCGCGCGGCGGGCTCCACAAGATTCATAACATTACGTAAATTAAGAAGGAACCATTATGAGTAACTCCACCGACTCGCTGTTTAAGCCTTTCAGCTTGAATGAGCTTAGCCTTGAAAACCGCATTGTTATGGCCCCCATGACCCGCAGCTTTTCACCCGACGGCATTGCCACTGAAGACGTAGCGGGCTACTACGGGCGTCGCGCCCAAGGTGGCACCGGCTTGATTATCACTGAAGGCACTACCATCAACGATCCTGTGGCCACCATGGACGGACGTATTCCACGCATTCACGGCGAACAACCACTGGCTGGCTGGGAGAAATCCATAAAAGCTGTGCACGCGGCGGGCGGTAAAATTATGCCTCAGTTGTGGCACGTGGGCATGGCCCGCAATCAAGAGAGCGCACCTTCACCTGAGCTGCCCAGTGTTGGTCCTTCGGGCCTTGTTAAGCCTGGCAAAAAAATCAGTGAGCCTATGACCGTTGCCCAAATTGAAGGCCTGATTACTGGCTTTGCGAACGCCGCGGCCGACGCTCAGCGCATTGGTTTTGACGGCATTGAAATTCACGGTGCCCACGGCTACTTAGTTGACCAATTCTTCTGGAGCGGCACCAACGAGCGCACTGACGAATGGGGCGGCAGCATGGCCAACCGCAGTCGTTTCGCAGTAGAGATTATCAAGGCAATCCGCGCCGCTACGGGTCCTAACTTTCCGATTGTGTTCCGCTATTCGCAATGGAAGCAACAAGACTACACCGCTCGCTTAGCGGAAACTCCACAGTTGCTAGAAGAATTTTTGGCACCCTTAACCGATGCCGGTGTTGATATTTTCCATTGTTCCCAGCGTCGCTACTGGGAATCTGAGTTTGGTGATGAAGGTTTGAACTTGGCCGGCTGGACTAAAAAGCTCACTGGAAAATCCACCATCACTGTGGGCTCTGTCGGCTTGAATGGCGATTTCTTTGGCGCATTTGCAGGTAAAGGCTCTGAAACTCGCTCTATCGACGACCTGATTGAGCGTCTCGACAAGGGTGAATTTGATCTAGTAGGTGTAGGTCGTGCATTGCTGCAAGACCCCAACTGGGCCAACAAGATTCGTGAAGGCCAACTGGACGAGCTCAGTGAATATTCAGGGGACGCGCTCGCGACCTTGTCGTAAGCTTAAACTCTATGAATGAGACTCCCGCCGCAGCCGTTTTAGCCAAGCGTACACTCTTGGTTTCTGTTGCGGCGGTGGGTTTTGCACAAACCGTTTTATTCGCCATATTAGCGCCTCTCGGTCGAGAAATTGGCCTAGTAGAAATGCAAATTGGCGCCATCATTTCATCATCCTCACTCACTCTGTTTTTGATTAGCCCTATTTGGGGCCGCGCCAGTGACGTGTGGGGAAGACGCAAAATTCTGCTGATTGGTCTGTTTGGCTATTCCGTAGGCACCATATTCTTTGCCGGAGTATTTCAAGCTGCCCTGCTCGGCTACTTAATTCCGCTCACGGCTTTCATTGCCTTAACCATTGCCCGCATTGGCAACGCCACCGTTATGGCCGCTGTTATGCCAGCGTCCAATGCTTATATGGCCGACATCACCACCGTGGCCAATCGAACCAAAGGCATGGGCGCGCTGGGCGCTGCGACCAACATAGGCTCCATTTTAGGGCCAGCCATTGGCGGCCTAATGGCCGGTATTACGCTGCTAACGCCACTGTATTTTTCAGCATTTCTCACATTAGTGGCGGCTTTTCTAGCCCTTAAAACTTTGCCTGAACAAGCCAAAAAACCCCTTACCAGTAAACCTGAACGACTCAAATACACCGACCCAAGAATTTTCCCTTTTGTAATTGCTGGGGTATTTTTATTTATGGGTTTTGCCATTGTTCAACAAACGGTGGCCTTTCGTTTTCAAGACACCTTGAATCTCAGCGGCACGCAAACTGCACAAATTGTGGGCATCAGTATGATGTTTTCGGCAGCGGCTTCACTGTTTGTACAACTAGTACTTATTCCTCGCTTGGGCCTGCAGCCGTTTATGATGCTGAGGCTGTCCATGCCCATGATGATGATCGCCTTTGCCATGATGGCCGTCGGTGATACAAGAATGGTGTTTACTCTAGCTATGGTGATTCAAGGCCTTGGCATGGGGCTCGCAGGCCCTGGCTTTATGGCCGGTGCCTCACTCGCAGTATCAAGTGAAGAACAAGGTGCCGTGGCGGGTGTGGCGGCTTCTTGCCCGCCACTCGGCTTTGCCATTGGCCCCTTACTCGGCACCTTTTTATATTCAACAAACCCCGCCTTACCTTATTGGTTTGCCTGCGCCACTTATGGCGCTTTGTTTCTATTTACCCTCGCAGTAAAAGAGAAAAAATCGTAGTTACTTGTCTGGCATTGGACCCAACTTAGTAAGAACTTACCAATGCGCGAAACTACAAACTGTCCTGCGCATTCTTAATTAGCTGATAATAAACTTTAACGGCATTGAGATAACTTTCCGTGGCTACTTTTTCGTTGGTGCCATGGAAGCCCGCAATTTCATCTGGGCCTAACTCTAAACCAATAAAACGAAAACTCGCATCCGACACTTCGTTAAAATAACGCGCATCAGTAGCACCCACCACCAACTTTGGCGCCACCACTAAACGCTCACTGCCCACCACCTGCCACACGGTTTTTTCCAGTAACTTGTAAGCTGACGAGCCTGTGTCAGCCACTGGCGATGGGTTGGCATTGAAACCGTGCTTGCTGATCTCAATGTTTTCATCGTCAATAATTTCTCTTACCATGGCCTGAACCGAGTCAGTTGTATCGCCAGGTAGAATCCGAAAATTCACCACCGCTTTAGCCTCAATAGGCAAAACATTATCGCGAACACTGCCACTGATCATGGTAGCGGCTGTGGTAGTACGCATCATGGCGTTCATCTGCGGGTCAGCTCTCAGTACTTTTTCCGCGGGGGTATTCAACAACCACAAATTGGCAAACATCATGCGCTGGTAAAATGGTACGTTGTTACCCAAGGCCTGCACAAAGCGTTTGATGTATTGCAGATCCGCGGGCAAAGGATTGTTTTCTAACTGCACAATGGCGCGGGCAAGCAAGCCAACCGCAGTATGAGCCGGCGGCTGTGAAGAGTGACCACCTAATGAACGCGCGGTGAGTTCAAGACTGAGAAAGCCTTTTTCAGCGGGACCAATGGCGGCAATCACTGCCTGGGTGCCGGGCATCACGTCGCGAGCAATGGCGCCCCCTTCGTCAAGTAAAAAGGCCAGCTGCACACCTTCGGCCGCTAACTTCTGGGCAATTTGCTTAGCGCCTTGCTTACCACTCACCTCTTCATCGTGACCGAAGGCCAAATAGGTGGTGCGCTCAGGCGTAAAGCCATCTCTCAATAAGGTTTCTACGGCCTCTAAAATACCAATGACACTGGCCTTGTCATCGACGGCACCTCGCCCCCAGACAAAACCATCGGCTATGTCACCGGCATAAGGAGGGTGAGCCCACTCCTCTTCTGTGCCTGGCACAACTGGCACAACGTCCTGGTGGGCCAACAAGAGAATGGGGGCTAAGGCTTTGTCTCGCCCTTCCCAGCGAAACAAAAGGCTGTGCTCATTCACAAGTTCATAGGGGATTTCTGCAAATGTGCGGGGGAAGCTCGCTTCTAGATATTCGCGAAAGGCGATGAATACAGGCCAGTCAACCAGCTCGCCATTTGCGTTAGAAATCGTGGGAAAAGTTAGGGCTTTAGCGAAACGATCTAAGGCTGCTTGGTTCTCTAAGCCCACATCCACCTTAGCGATCTTCGCGCTCTCATTAGTCGTGGTGAAACTCAAGGTTCGCATCACCAATACGGCCACTAACAACAGAAAAAGAACGCCAACAAAGCTTAATATTTTTTTCATTATTATACCCAGCGATTGTGATAAAAAATTACTGGGCGAGATCTTACCGTATTCAAGGAGCTCAAGGTAGCTGAACCCAAGCCCTCGCGGTCTGAGAATATATAAAACAGGCATCCATCGATTGAATTAGGCGAATGTCCCCATGTTCAGGTGGGTCGTAGTCTTCTAAACCTTCCAGCGCGAGTACGGAAGCCATGGGTGACTTATGCTCTCCGGTGTCGAAGTTCTGATCAACGTGCAATTCTTTAGCACTCCAACGGGGCCCATCTCGCTCCACGGGAATGCCGGCTGCCAGGTCAGCGATAACGAACACCGCTGCGGTGCCCGCCATCTTCTGGTAATCATCTGTCTTATTTATACGCTCTGACATACCCACAATTTATTCTCCGAGAAAATTCACGGTATTAAAACGGAGTTGAGGTGCGAAATGCTTGATCCACATTAGCTTTTGTTAAATTAGGAACAAATAGGCTTTGCAGCAGCCGCTAATTGAGCATTGAGAGCTAATCACCCTGACTAAAGCAATGAATTATAGAGAGGTACTAAATAGTTTGCAGTCCAAACTCATTGATCTTGTCGAGCAATTCGCGATTACTGGGCATAATCGAGAGCATTTTTTCCGTGCGCTTAGTGTTTTCAGCAAACAATTGCTCAGCTTTGGCCTGATTGTCACGTCGCCGTGCGGTAGCGCGCGGTTCGGTTTTAAAACCCATACCGTAGAGCACATACTGAAAACTCGCGGTAGAAAACAGCTCGTCAGAGCGGTTTAAATCATGATGCCAAGGTGCTTGATAACGCCACAAGTTCAGGAGGGTCTGCAAGTTTTCGGGGAGGTTTTCAGGCCGAGTATTATCCACCCAGAATGAAGAATCGCGCCGTTCAGATAGAGCATAGTGCAACTTCAGAAAATCGATCACTCGCGCCCAGTGATACAAGAAGGTGTCGTTAAAACGCTTGGCCACAGTGCCCATCACCGCCCGGTTAGCGGGAAGCTGGTCACTGATCATGGAAGCTGACAACTCCACTATCACCAAGGCCGACGCTTCTAAGGGCTCGATAAAACCGGCCGCCATGCCTACGGCTACACAGTTGCGTTCCCAGAACTTCTGACGGTGTCCGGGATTAAAACTCAAACTGCGTACTTCTGTGGCTTTGGCAAAGTCACCGGGGTTTGCATCGAGATAACGTTGCAGTGCATCCTCTGCACTGCTTTTGTCAGTGTGGCTGCTGGAGTATACGTGCCCTACTCCTCGACGCGACTGCAAACCAATATCCCACACCCAGCCAGCCGACTGAGCGGTTGAAAGGGTGAAAGAATTAATAGGATCTGCAGGGTTTTCATAGGGAATTTGAATGGCCAAGGCCGAATCAATGAACAAAGTATCTTTTTTAGATTCGAATGGCACGCCTAGGTGTTCGCCCAAGAGCAAGCAGCGTGAGCCCGTGCAATCAACAAACAGCTGAGCCTCAAGTTTGCCATGATGCTGCGTGCTCACCGAGGCAATGTCGCCGTTTTCCGCTGAATTAACTTGCGTTACATGGTCGCGAACGTGAACCACACCTAACTTTTCTGTGCAGTGTTTCTGCAGTAAAACGGCAAACTTTCCGGCATCCAAATGATAGCCATAGTTGGCCATAAAAGCGTATTCAGGGGTTGTCATCTGTTTGGGTGCTTGGTGCCCCCCACACAGGTGGCTTTGAAATGACACGGCATCGGCAAAAGGTGTTTGCCTATTTTGTGCCTGCCAAGCCTCGGCTAAGTTATAAGTGGCGTATTGATGAGGCAGTGAAAACGGGTGGTGATAACTGTCTGCTATCACACCATTTTGCCAGGCACAAAATTTTGAACCCTGCTTAAAAGATGCGTCGCATTCACGCAAAAATTCTGTTTCTGAAATACCGATTTTTTTTAAAGTGGCGCGCATGGTTGGCCAGGTGCCTTCGCCAACACCAATAGGTTTGACATCGGGCGACTCAACCAAGGTAATTTTCAAACCTGTATCAGTATGACTGAGGTGCTCTGCGGCTAATATTCCCGCGGTAAGCCAGCCTGCCGACCCTCCACCGACAATAACAAGCTCTGTTACTGTGTCTGATCCGGAGGACACCTTGGCCTCGTTTACCGCTTTTGGCATTAACTCTTTCCTAAATACTGTTGAATAAATTGTTCATGGGGCGGCAGCTGCTCTACAGTTCGCGCTACAGAGCTTCGAATGCCGTTTAGAAAAACCTTCTGCTCCTGAGCGCTCATGGCCGCTACAATCGGATGATACTGTTCTGGCACGATACCCTGCCCCATCATCACCTGAACCCAGGAATTTTCCAAGAACAAGTCTACATCTTCCCGAAAAATACGGCCACAGCGGGTAAATAAATCGATTCTACGCTGTAATGACTCTGGCACAGCCATGTTTTTACAATAACGCCAGAATTCGCTGTCTGTGCGATCAGTGACCTTGTAGTGCAAGATTATGAAATCTCGAATGTAGTTGGTTTCCGATTCTGACTGGCGATTAAACTCGGCCACGTCAGGCGCTTTAACGCCCTGAGAGGGAAATAGCTGCAATAGGCGTATGATCGCGCGCTGAATGAGGTGGATGCTTGTGGACTCCAAGGGCTCGATAAAACCACTGGACAAACCAATAGCCACGCAGTTTTTCACCCAGGTTTTACGCCTACGCCCCGCCCTAAAGGGTATCACTCGAGGTTTGTTCAATAAGCGGCCTTCAACCCCGTCGAGAAGCTTTTTCTCTGCGTCTTCATCCGATAGATACTTACTGCAGTAAACCAAACCATTGCCTACTCGATTCTGCAGGGGGATACGCCAGCGCCAACCACTTTCATGAGCGGTGGAACGGGTATAAGGTGTCATTTCTCCTTGAGATTCAGTTTGCACCGCCACGGCCTTGTCACAGGGCAACCAGTGCGACCAATCTTCATATCCGGCGTTGAGCGTTTGCTCTATGAGCAAGCCACGGAACCCACTGCAGTCTATAAATAAGTCGCCTTCTACCCGAGTGCCGTCTTTCAAGTGCAAGGCTTCGATGTATCCGTTCTCGACGTTTTGCTCAACCCGTACAATGGTGCCCTCCTGACGTCGCACACCTTTGCGCTCAGATATTTTACGCAGAAAACCAGCGTATAAAGACGCGTCAAAGTGATAGGCATAATTCAGGGTATTGTCACGAGTGTGAGCAAAGCGATTTTTACGCGCGGCCTGAATTTCAAGGCAGTACTCTTCAAAGCCTTCAGTGTAACCATCCTCTAGCGACTTCAGCCAGAAATTGTGAAAGGTCGCCGCCCAGCAATCTTGGCCAGTGCTGCCAAAAGAGTGAAAGTATTCGTGCTTCGGGTTGCGCCAGTTTTCAAAGCTAATGCCCAACTTAAACGTTGCTTGGCAGGCTTTCATAAATTCCTGCTCGTCAATTTTTAACAAGCGATGAAAGGTCAATAATGGTGGAATGGTCGCTTCGCCAACCCCTACACTGGGTATGTCATCCGACTCAATCAAGGTCACCTTGATTTTGTTGCCAATCAGCGAAGACAATGCAGCAGCAGCCATCCAGCCCGCAGTGCCGCCACCGGCAATCACTACACTATTGATTTCTTTGTTGGTTTCTAACATATCTATACTCATCTCGTTAATACTCGCGGAACAGCAGCCTATTCAACGCTATCGATTCAGGCGGGACAAAACTTTTGCGCGAATTTTTCGAGCAAGGGTATCGTTCATGACGCCAAGACTGCCCCGCGCCGGTTCTGGAATATGCGCAGAGGTCTCATCGTCTGCGTCAAATACATAGTGATCTAGCAAGTGCTTCCAATGTTGTTTTTGTTCTTTCGGCAGATCTCGAATTGACAACAACGCGAGCTCTAGAACATCTGCTGGGCTGCTCATATAAGCAGGTGATCGACGCCACCAGTAATTCACCAAGACGTTAAAATCGTCCAAGCCTTCAACGTGATGCCACCACATACTCGGCAGAAATATGGCATCACCCGGCGCAAGCTCTACCACTTGGGCATGCTTTTGTGCCTCTACGTATTTTGGGAAACGATCTAGATCGGGATTACGGATGTCCACTAGGCTGATGGCCTGGCCGGCTGGGGTAAAGTCGAGAGGCCCCACATACAAATTTGTCACTTGCTCTGGTGGAAACAAGGTGAAGCGACGACGCCCGACTACGTTGCAGGCAATGTTATCGGGTAAATCATAATGCGCCGGAATACAACTGCGATTGCCCATCCAAATATATTGATGCGCAGCCGCACCGAGTTCCAGAGCATGCTGCTTACGAAACATGGGCATAATTGCGTCGGTGAAGGTGGTGCCCATGTAATATAAATGTTTATGTTCACGATCGCGTTCCCCCAGCATTAATTTCATAGCCTCGGGGAGAGAGGTTTTCAGCGAATGACAATTCAATTTTGACAGCTCGGCATTGTAGGCAACCCGCCCGCCGATATCCGGCTCGCCATGAACCAGTGTGATAGGTCGGCCGTTATACAGCTTAGAAACATACTGCGCGGCCGCTTCACCGGAAACCGTCGCGTGTTCAACAATAGGCCAATGAGCTACCAAGCCGCGAAGAACAATAGGGTTCTGAGACAACAAAACACGGTCATCAAGTACGAAATCGGCCCTGCACTCTATTGTGTTTACTTCCACGCCCTACCCTCATTATTTAGCACGCTAGTGTCAGTAATTTATAGCGTCCTGTTTTTGCGGTCAAACAAAGCCGAAAAATTGCTGAGCGACGCCGCCTGCATATAAATATCAAATAAATAACCGCTAGCGTGCAAATAACTGAGCTCTTCGCCAGAAAGTTTTGCCAAGCGCTCTTCGTTAATGACATGAAAGCCCTGAAATTTATACTTTTGCCCATTTTTCAGAGTGGTTTCCACTGCAAAGGGCTCCAGCAAATCGTATTTAGTCAACAGCTCAATAAACGGTTTCACCTCGGAAATGCCTTCTTTAACGTGACTGAGCACCTCGCGAACACGATCCAAATATGGGCTATTACCGCCCATTTCTTTAAAAAGACTAAGGCCCTTGTCATTGCTGAGCTTGGGACTGTCCATGTCTACATGGATGACCCAAGGCTGCTCTTCATGACCCAAGCCACTACCACCTGCACCAATAAGGAAAGGCTTGGCTTCAGCACACAAGGGGATGTAGCGCGCGTCCCACTGCCCGTCCACGAGAAACAAATTTTCGTCGTCTTGCAAACCCAATAGCGCTAAAGGCGTATATTCACCTGAACTATCATTTTTGGCAAAAACAATGGGGTAATGCGCTTGCACCGCCCTAAATTCGCGGGGAAAGGTAGGCACACACATGTAATTGTCGCCCATTGCAGCCGAACGCTGCGTATCAATTTTCAGATCTTTGTGATCTACATTATTAAGAACTGCCAAATTTGTCATATGCTCTCTGCCTTGCAATCCAATTTTTATATCCTTGCTTTTACTGACTAACAATGGCCTTTAGTAAGGCGCGGTTACTCGGCAAACCACGCAAGCCTTTTTGCAGCGTTGTTTCAATTTGTTGAAAATTACGAAGCGCTAACTCGTCGTTATCTCGACGCGATGCCGTAATGCGCTCTTCAGGTTTATAACCCATGCCATATAACACGTATTGGTAGCTGGGCGGGCCAAACAGCTCAAGAATGTGTTGGAAATCAGCGGTACTCGGAATTTGATGTCGCCACAATTCCAACAGGTCTTTGAGCGAATCTGGCACACTTGAGGCTCGTTTATTATCTCGCCAGTACGCTGAGTCTTCCCGCTCGCTCAAGTAATAATGCAGTTTTAGGAAATCGATGATGCTCTCCCAGCGCTGAACAAACCGGGTATTGAAGCGCTCCGCAACAATTTCCATGGCGCGCTTGCTCGCGGGCAGTTCGTTGCTGATGGTTTTGGAACATATTTCAACCATCGCAATAGCCGAGGCTTCAAGCGGCTCAATGAATCCCGCTGACATACCCACAGCCACACAATTTTTCACCCAGGGCGTAGAGCGGTAGCCTGGACGAAAGGACAGGTCTCGAGGCTTGAGAGCTTCGATATCCACCTGTTTCGTGCTTTGTTTAATGTAGGTTTTTAGAGTTTCCCATACCTCTTCTTTGCTGATGTGCGCATCAGAATAGACATAACCCAAACCGCGCCTAGACTGCAGGCCTATGTCCCAAATCCACCCCGCCGATTGCGCCGTGCTCAAGGTGGAAGATTGAATATCTTGATCTGGCGTGTCGTAAGGCACTTGCACCGCCATCGCTCGATTATTAAAGAGCACCTCACTGCGATCGATAAAAGGGGCATTAAAATGCTTGTCGATGAGCAAGCCAGCACCGCCGCTGCAATCAACAAATAAATCGGCCTCCACCTCACCTGAGGCGCGACAAGTCAATGACTCTATGGCACCGTCAGCGCCTGGATTAACCTGTACGATATGGTCTTGAATATATTTGACACCCAATTTTTCAACACAGTGTCGCTGTAAAAATTGGCCAAACTTTCCCGCGTCAAGATGGTAGCCGTAGTTGGAAAATGCGGCATATTCTGGTGTTTGAATCTGCTTGGGCGCTAAGCCAGATTCACAGAGTTGGGCCTGTGCAGACACGGCAAAGGCAAAGGGTTTATCGGCCTGATGTTTCAGCCATGCTCGATTAAGATCGAGGGCTAAAGCCCCCTCTGGCGGCGTGAAGGGATGATAGTAATAATCATCGCTTTGGCCGGTGCGCCAAGCAACGAATTTTGAGGCTTGCTTAAAGGACACGTCGCAACAGCGAATAAACTCCATTTCAGAGACACCTATTTCACGCAGTGTCATCCGCAGGGTTGGCCACGACCCTTCTCCAACGCCAATAGGCCCTACGTCTGGAGATTCGATGAGTGTCACCGAGAGGCCGTCATTTTGATCAGCACGATGATCGAAGGCCAAGCGCGCCGCCGTCAGCCAGCCTGCGGTGCCCCCACCCACGACAAGCACTCGATTTATTGTTGCGTTCATGTGTTCACCATTTTAAAGCACCCACTCGAGCCGAAAAATAATCATAGCATACACTCAGCCGTAAACATTTTGCCTTTGGCTTGTAAGCTTCTAAAGTAAAAAAGCCGCTGTTTCCAGCGGCTTTTGGTTTTCTTACACACTCTATGCTGCTATCACTCTAGAAAGTGTAGCGAACACCAAGGTTGTACCGAGCACCCGATTCAGTAGCACTCTGCAATGCACCTTCATAACGAGAAAATGAGCGTGCGGTTTCATTACCTAAGTTCAAACCTTCCATAAACACCGAGAGTTGCTCGTTATATTGGTAGCTCATATTCAGGTCAATTTGGCTATATTCCTCAACAAATTCAGGATTGCCATGACTTCTATTGATGTTGATAAGAAACTCATCGCGCCAGTTGTAGGCCAAGCGCGCAGAGAATTTTTCGTCTTCATAAAACAACACAGCATTCATTGTGTCGCTGAGTCCGTCCAGCGCGAACTGGTTGTCAAATTCAGCGCGGTCAAAATCGGCGTTGCTGTCTACCCAAGTTAAGTTAAATATTGCGCCAAAACCTGATTCGAAAGTTTTTTGTATCGCAAATTCTACACCTTCAATATCTGCTTCAGATTCGTTAATTGGCACAGTAGTGTTGAAGCTGTAAAGCGGATCATCTGATGTTGAGTGAATGCGGTTACCGCTTACCGTTTCAGGGTAATTGGCAATCACGTAATCACGAATATCGGCAGAGCTTGCACCATTACCCAAGGCCGCCACAGCCGCTTGAAAACGTGGCCCTTGAGAGGGGTTACGCAAACCAAATAGGTTTTCTGAAGTCGTTGAGCTACCCACAAAATTCTTCACGTCTTTTTGGAAAAATCCCAAGGCAACATAACTTGCTTCGTCAAAATACCACTCAAAAGACAAGTCAAAGTTCGTAGACTCATGGGGAAGCAGTGTTGGATCACCTCTTTGAGCATCACCTTCAAGGTTGCGCAAAGTGCCAATGGCTACGCCACCTGAAATGTCATTGTAATTCGGGCGAGCGATAGACTTACTCGCTGAAGCTCTTAAGATAATGTCATTTTTTAGCTCTAAGCTAAGGTCCAAGTTGGGGAGTACATAGTCATAGTCTGACTCAAACAATGAAGACGTGCTCTCTCCGGAGTCGACCAAACTGAATTCGTTATCAGCAACCCAGTCTATGCCTGTATAGGCCGGAACCACAGCGCTAGACTCTACTTCTGTTTCCTCATAACGCAAACCTAGGCTTGCGCGCAGAATACCCACATCCAACTCAGATTCAAAATTAGCCTGCACATAAGCTGCGGTGCTAATTTCCTCAGTCGACTGATCCGTTGTCCATTGGTTTGTCACGCAGAAACGGTCTGCACAAGGCCACACCGATGCGTTCACGGTATTAGCGCTGTTCGCCGGCGCCTGGCTCGCCACTACGTCGGCAGCGTTGTCGGCAAATGCAAAGCCGTAGTACAGATCAAACATGTCAAAAGAGCCGGCGCCATTGGCCAGCTGGCCCGTGCCATTGGCCGCATCAAAATCGCCTTGCAGGCTAAGCGCGGTAAATACTTCATCACTCAGTTCAGATGGGTCGCCGTTAGCAGCGCTCCAGTTGTCACGCTGCGCCACCATCAAGCCGCGATGAATAGAGTTGTCTGTGCGAGACACACCAAAGTCAATACTGGTAATTCCGCTTTCATTCAGGTCAAAACTACCTTTGATCTGAACTTGTTCGATGTCATTTACAAACTGGCTGTTACGTAGCGAACTACCAGTTGGCTGTAAACTGCTAGCGCTAAAGTCACTGGCTGATAGAAATCCGCCCGCTGCGCTGCGCAAACCCAAAGCCGCGAAGTCTTGACCGAAATCAACCACCGCACCGGCACGAAGACCGTAGTTAGCAACTTGAATCACAGAGCTGTTGCCATAGGGGCTGTTGGCTTTGGAGGACGCGTCTGAATTATGGTAATCAAATTCCAACACCAAGCGATCATTTACTATCCATTCAACGTTCAGACCCACTGAATTGTTTTCATTCACTTGGGCAAAATCAGCTGTGCCAAAAACCGTGTCATCACCGCCAAAATGGTTGAACACTACAGGATAGTAAACGTTGCCACCGGCATTGTCGGCACTACCTAAAGCCCACTCGGTGTTTTCTTCGTCTAGCCCTTCACCTTCCCAAAACCAGACGTTCAGGGTGTTGTTGGTAGAGGCAATTTCCTGCTCTGAATAGGTGTAATCCAGGGTCGCAGTGATTGAATCTGTAGGTGCGTACTGAAGCGTAAGCTGGCCATTAGTGCGATCGCGCTCAAACTCGGTGAAATTGTATTCAATGTTTTGTGGGCGAAGGATATGGTCCTGCTCAGTCAGTTCGCCGCTAGTAAGGCCAACCCCTGCAAACCAACCGTCTACCTGCTGAGTGGACTGGGTGTGCCAGCCATTCGGTACCGACGCTTGACGATAGCCGCCTTCACGCTCTTGTCGGCTCAGCGACAAGGCGACACCAATGGTGTCGTCGGCAAAGGTTTGACTGAATAAACCTGAAATTTCTGGAGTAAGTTCGGCATCTAAACGAGACTCGTCATAAACCGCTTTACCGCCTAAGGTGAATTTCAAACCGGGGTCATCTAGGGGGCGTGTGGTGCGTACGTTAACTGTTGCGCCCATGCCACCGGTAGAAATGTCGGCGCGAGAGGTTTTATAGACGTCGACACCGGAAATGCCTTCAGACGCAATATTACTAAAGTCGAAAGAACGAGAAGCGTTCACCGTGTCAACTTCTAGACCGGAAGCAGGCATTTGACGGCCGTTCAGGGTGACTAGGTTGAAGTTTGGACCCAAACCCCGAACGGTAATTTCCTGGCCTTCGCCGTTGTTGCGGTTGATCGACACACCCGTTATGCGCTGCAGAGATTCAGCCAAGTTTGCGTCGGGCATCTTACCCATGTCTTCGGCGGAAATGGCGTCAACTACACCGCTGGAATTGCGCTTGATGTCCATAGCGCGCATCAGGCTGCCCCGAATACCGACTACTTCAATTTCTTCAAGCGTGTCCGCGTAGGCGCGATCGGCGTCTGTCACGGTATCTTGTGCTAAAGCAGGTATCATTGCGGTCATACCCAGCGCGAAAGAAATACCCGCGGCTAGGTGCGTTCTTTTAAATGCTTTTGTTTTCATAGACATAGTGAATGCTCATCTCGTCATTATTATAGAATTCTAGGTGCGTTCGGCAAGAGCACCAATGTAAGCGCTTACAATTACATCTAAAAAAAAGAGCTTGCCAAACCACACTTCGTGTAAGCGCTTACAAAAATTAGAGGATTTACACCTCGGTGTCAATAATATTTTTGCTTATTAAGTGAACTGAGCTGGCATTGAGCCAAACTATCTGGGCAGTTTTTTGACTGAGTCTCGGGCGATCAGTTTTGGGCGAAATACATTTTTTACCGCTAAGTCATTCTTATTGTAGACATTTTTTAACACCCAGCGGGCCGCCATCACCCCCATCGCTTCAACGGGGTAATCAACAGTAGAGAGTTTTGGGAACATATAATTCGAGAACCCCACGTTATCAAAACCTTGTACGGAAATATTACCCGGGATCGCAAGGCCCTGGTCACGCACTTCATCCATCGCACCTGACGCCATTTCATCATTGCCGCACACCACTGCCGTAAAAGCGTCGGGGCTGGCTAATAAATGGCGCATTCCCTGACTGCCCCCTTCGGCTTGGAAATCGCCTTCAAAGCTCAGACTTGAGCTCTGCGTTAAACCGCTCTCTTGCAGAGCGCGCTGATGGCCCAGATAACGCTCTTTGGCGTCTTTCTTCCACAAAGGACCCGATATGTAGGCAATGTGCGTGTGGCCCTGGTCGAGAACAGAGCGTGTGGCTAAGTAACCACCCAGCTCGTTGTCTAAGCAGATGCAGTTGTCTTCAATGCTCTCTACATCGCGGTTGATTAACACAAAGGGGGTTCTGCCGCGGCTCAGCTCTAGTAAATATTCGTCACTGACTGCTTCAACGTGAAGAATGAGCGCATCACAACTGCGGTCGATTAAAAACTCAATACCGTCTTTTTCTGTGGCCTCTTCACTGTGGCCCGCGGCAATAATCACGTGCATCCCTGAGGCTCTCAGTTCAGATTCGATGCCGCTCATCATAGCGCCATAAAATGGGCCGTGTACTTCCGATACAAGCAAACCCACACTGTTAGAACGGTTTGAGGCCAGCGAGCGCGCCATGGAGTTGGGTCTATAACCCAGGGTCTCCATGGCCTCCTCTACTTTCTTGGTGGTTTTTTCGCTCACCCTAGCGTTCTTGTTCATCACCCTGGACACCGTGGCCAAAGATACGCCGGCCAACTCAGATACTTGGTAAATTGTGGCCATATTCAGAACAACTCTTTATTGAAATTAAGGTAGATCACGCGTTCGCCCTGCTATTGAGCTCCACTTGGATCTCTTCTACTTTTTGTGTGTTTAGGGTGTATTTACGCATAACCAGCGCAACTAAAATAGACGTTATGGCAGGAAAAACCGTGAATGACAGCAGGATACCCTGCAGGGTTGCTTCACTTTGTTCGGCATCGGCCTGATAGCCGTAATAAGCCAACAACCAGCCAGCCATTGCCCCACCGATGGCCAAGCCCATCTTAATAAAAAAGACTATGGCTGAATAGACCATGCCGGTAATTCTGACCCCGGTTTTCCACTGGCCATAATCCACGGTGTCCGCCATTTTGGCCCACAGTAGAGGTGTTGCCATTTGTAGAAAGAAGCACCATAAAAAATTGCCGATAAAAGCCAAAACAATTTGCTCGCCGCTGATAAAGTAACCACCTAAACACAAAGCCGCCGCAATTAACTGCAAGGCGATATACGCCTTCACTTTACACACCCGCTTCGCCAAAGGTTGAGCCGCCGCGCAGCCAAGTATATTGCCAATCATGCCCACGGTGACAAAGGCCGTGACTAAATCAACGCGTCCCAAATAGTATTTCACATAGTAAATAGACAGGGTGCTGCGCAGAACCATACCAGTTAATAACAACAGCGCCGCGACACAAAGCACTCGCCATTGATCATTACTCAGCAGCGACTTCATGTCCTCTTTGATACTACTGCCCTGATCTTTAGGCGGCGACACCCGCTCTTTCGTACCGGCAAAACACAAGAAAAATAGCACAATACCCAGTGCGCTCATGGCCATTATAGTGCGCTGATAACCCAGAGCTTGGTCGCCGTCGCCAAACCAGGCCACCAGCGGCAGTGTGCAGGCGGTAACCAATAAGCCTCCCAACATACCAAATACAAATCGGTACGACTGCACGGAAACCCGCTCTTCTGAGTTTGCGGTGAGCACACCTCCCAGCGCCGAATACGGAATATTGATTGCGGTATAGGCCATCATTAGCAGGCCGTAGGTAACAAAAGCGTAAATTACTTTCCCTTGCGGCGATAGGTCGGGGGTTGTAAAGGCCAACACTGAAATTGCGCCGAAGGGCACGGCCAGCCAAAGTAGATAAGGTCGGAATTTACCCCAGCGCGTTTCAGTTCGATCACATAGAGCGCCCATTAACGGGTCGGTTACCGCGTCAAAAATACGCACCACTAAGAAAAGCGTACCCACAACCGCAGGGGAGATACCAAAAATGTCGGTATAGAAAAAAGTCAAAAACAACATGATGGTTTGGAAAATGATATTGCTGGCAGTGTCGCCAAGGCCGTAGGCAATTTTCTCTTTCACTTTAAGCATATTTCTCTCACTGTTAAGCATTTTTTTATTATTGATAGTGTCTTTCCCTGCCTGACCACAAAGTACTTTATACAGGGTTCAAGCAAAGTTGTTGACCTTTAATCCGCAAAGGGCTAACCTGCCCTGAAGAAATGTAAGCGCTTTCATTTATACCACACCACACTTAAAACGCAAAGGTGGATGCACCGACCCGGCCTAAAGCAGACGAGAATAAAAAAAATAGCTATGAAATTGTCACTACCCCCACAATCACCACTACAGTCTGCTGACTTCACCTTCGGGGTGGCCACAGCGTCATTTCAGATTGAAGGCGCTCACCAGAAACGTTTGCCTAGCATATGGGATACTTTTTGCGATACCCCCCATAAAATTGCTGACAACTCAAATGGAAAGCATGCGTGCGATCACTACAATTTATGGCAAGAAGACATTGATCTGATTGATTCCCTGGGCGTTGACGCCTACCGGTTTTCCATTTCCTGGCCCAGGGTGATGCATCAAAATGGGCAATTAAACCCTGAAGGCGTGAATTTCTATATCGCCATCCTGGATCGCCTTCGGGTCAAGAATATCAAAGCCTATGTCACGCTCTATCACTGGGACCTGCCTCAATACTTGGAAGACGAAGGTGGCTGGCTTAATCGTGACACCGCTTATCAGTTTCGCCACTATGTGGACCTCATTACTCAGGCTTTTGGCGATCGGGTCTATTCATACGCCACCTTAAACGAACCGTTTTGCAGCGCCTATCTAGGTTATGAAACCGGTATTCATGCACCTGGTTTGGTGGGTAAGCAATACGGAAAAAAAGCCGCACATCACCTTTTACTAGCCCACGGCTTGGCGATGCAGGTGTTGGCAGAAAACAGCCCGGAATCAAAAAACGGCATTGTTTTGAACTTTACGCCCTGTTACCCAAAGAGCCAAAACAAAGAAGATACTCAGGCGGCAGAGTTGGCGGATGCGCATTTTAATCACTGGTACATAAAGCCCGTGCTAGAAGGACAATACCCCGCCCTACTCGCACAGCTGCCCCTTGCAGAGCAACCCGACATTTTGGCCGGAGATTTAGCATTAATTGCACACCCCATCGACTACGTGGGCGTGAACTATTATACCCGCGCAATCTGTCAGGTGGACGCTGACCACGGTTTTAGCCAAGCCGTTCCAGAGTCGGCTGAAGTCACCGAAATGGGCTGGGAAATATACCCACAAGGTTTCACCGACCTCTTGGTTTCACTGCACAAAAACTACCATCTACCGCCTGTTTACATTACCGAAAACGGCGCGGCCATGGACGACATTCTAGTGAGAGGTGAGGTCAATGATGTCCGCCGCCTAGACTACTTCAATACGCATCTAAATGCCGTTCACGAGGCCACGCTAGCCGGAGTAGATATTCAGGCTTATTTCGCTTGGAGCTTGATGGATAATTTTGAATGGGCTGAAGGTTATGTAAAACGCTTTGGCATTGTGTATGTAGACTATCAAAACCAGCAGCGAACAATAAAAGCTAGCGGCCTTGCTTACCGAGATTTTCTTAACGCGCGAATCAGCCAAAATCAAACTGAGAAAAATTTTGCATGAATATTAATCGCCCACTTTCCACTCTGTTAGTTTGCACGGCTTTGGCCGCGGCTACGGCTTGTTCAAATTCTACCCTTGAAACTACCACTGCCGCTAAAGAGGAAATTTGGCCGGCATTGAGCACACCCATTAAGCCAAATGAGAAGCTAGAAGCAAGAATTTCAGCCATGCTCGCGAGCATGACTCCCGAGCAGAAAGTAGCGCAGATGATTCAACCAGAAATTCGCGACGTCACAGTAGAAGATATGCGTGAATACGGTTTTGGTTCTTATCTCAATGGTGGCGGTTCCTTTCCTGGCGGCCAAAAACACGCTAGCCCAAAAGATTGGATTGAACTTGCCGAAGCAATGTATCAGGCCTCGGTTGATGATTCCCTCGACGGCTCCACTATTCCAACCCTGTGGGGCACCGACGCGGTGCACGGCCACAACAATGTTATTGGCGCAACCTTATTTCCACACAACATTGGCCTTGGTGCTGCAAACAACCCTTCGCTCATTGAAAAAATTGCCGCTGCAACGGCCAAAGAAGTTATGGTGACGGGCATCGATTGGGTCTTTGCACCAACGGTAGCCGTGGTCAGAGATGATCGCTGGGGCCGAACTTACGAAGGCTACTCTGAAGACCCAGAAATAGTAAAAGCTTACGCAGAGGCTATTGTCGAAGGCTTGCAGGGACGAATTGGCGACAATTTTCTGGGCGATCAGCAGGTGATTAGTACCGTTAAACATTTCCTCGGCGACGGTGGTACCGAAGGCGGCGATGATCAAGGCAACAATACTGATTCAGAGCAAGCGCTTTTTGATATTCACGCGCAGGGTTATGTAGGCGGTCTCAATGCCGGCGCACAAACGGTGATGGCCTCGTTTAATAGCTGGCACGGTGAAAAAAATCACGGCAGTCACTACCTGTTAACTGAGGTATTAAAAGATCGTATGGGTTTCGATGGCCTGGTAGTGGGTGACTGGAACGGCCATGGTCAAATTGCCAATTGCAGCAACGAAAGCTGCAGCCAAGCAGCTAACGCGGGCTTAGATATTTACATGGCCCCTACCGCCTCTTGGAAACCTCTATTTCACAACACCGTGGCCCAAGTAAAAAGTGGAGAAATTAGCGAGGCACGAGTAAACGACGCGGTAAGGCGGATTTTGCGGGTGAAAATTCGCGCCGGCTTATTTGATAAACCAAGCCCGGCCAATCGCCCGCTCTCAGGAAAAGCGAACATTATCGGCTCTAAAGCCCACCGAGAAATCGCTCGCGACGCGGTGCGCCAATCATTAGTTCTGCTGAAAAACACGAACACCCTCCTACCTCTGTCACCTAAGCAACACGTCTTAGTAAGTGGTGATGGGGCTCACAACATTGGCAAGCAATCCGGTGGCTGGAGCATTACTTGGCAAGGCACAGGTAATAGCAATGAAGATTTCCCTGGAGCAACATCTATTTACGACGGTATTGAAGCAAGTATGAAAGCCGCGGGTGGCAGCAGTGAATTGAGCGTAGACGGACACTTCACGAAAAAACCAGACCTTGCCATTGTGGTCTTTGGCGAGGAGCCCTACGCAGAGGGCAACGGCGACCTTGATAACCTAGAATATCAACGCGGCCACAAAAAAGACCTGGCTCTGCTTAAGAAATTAAAATCTCAAGGCATAAAAGTGGTGTCGGTTTTCATCACTGGTCGACCACTTTGGGTGAATCCCGAACTAAATGCTTCGGATGCTTTTTTGGTCGCTTGGTTACCGGGCACTGAAGGCGGTGGCGTTGCCGACCTTATCTTCAGCAAACCCAACGGCGACATCCAATTTGATTTTACCGGTAAACTGTCATTCACTTGGCCCGCAAACCCCAGGCAAACGGCGATCAACCGATATGACGAAAACTCTGTGGGTTTATTGCCCTACGGCTTTGGATTGAGCTATGGAACGAGTTCTAGCGAAGAAAATATCCTGTCAAACAATTTGTCGGAAACCATTCAGAGCAGCAGCGAAACACTGCCTGACTTAGCCCTATTTGACCGCGCAGTTAAAACACCGTGGTCACTGTGGATAGGCGGACAGAATTCTCGTCAAGAAGTTACTAGCAGCCAGCAAAAGAACGACACATTGGCACTGCGCACGATTGATAAAATAGTTCAGGAAGACGCCTTAGAACTTATATATACAGGCCCAGCTCAGGTTTCCATTAGCAGTGCCTTTCCGTCTGATTTACGCTCTTATCGAGAGGCTAATGCATCGTTGGTGATGAATTTGAAAGTCGACAGTTCAGCGTCCAAGAACGTATATATCGGTATGGGTTGCGAAGACAGTTGTGAGGCAAAACTTGATGTGGGCAAGCAAATTAAAACCGCCCCAGTGGGACAATGGCAAAGCATGAGCATTGACTTGCAATGCTTTCAAAACGCGGGCGCAAACCTCGGAAAAATATTCACGCCTTTCGAACTGATGAGTGATGGTGAATTTGCGGTGAATATTGCCGACATTCGCATAGAACCCAACTCGGCTCATGAAGCCAACTTAAACTGCCAATAAAGCAGACACGCTACTGGGTGCGGCCAAACACCTGAGTTTGGTTACGCCCTTGGTCTTTCGCGACATACAGGGCTTGGTCGGCACACGCTAACCAAGTTTTGTAGTCGGTGCAGCCTTCATCCAAGACACTAATCCCTAAACTCACGGTAAATTGAAAGCTGTGGCCGTCGTGATTAATGCGAATGGCTTCAATGGCTAAACGCAAGCGCTCACACATAATAATGGCACCCTCTTCGCCGGTTTCCGGCAAAATAATCCCAAATTCTTCCCCTCCGTAACGACCGGCAATGTCCGTTTCTCGGGCGTGCTCCAGCAGGGTGGCCGACACGGCGCGAATTGCTTCATCACCTGCTGGGTGCCCATAAGAATCGTTAACCTTTTTAAAGTGATCAATATCAAACATCACCACGCAACACTCACCCTTGTATCGGCGGTAGCGAGAATATTGACTCACTAAGTGCTCTTCCCAGCAAGCGCGATTGTTCAGTTTGGTTAAACCGTCGGTACGGCTCAAATGGGCAAGTGTTTCGTTGGCGCCAAGCAGGGATTTTTTATGGGTGGCCACATCGGTTACGTCGTACACAATTAAGCACACATGATCTATTTCACCAGTCACCGACTTAAGTGGTGTGAAAGTGATGTTTTGAAACATGTGAGGCTGAACCCCTGTGACAGGGCGATAATTTTTGAAAGGAAATAAATAAGGTCGCTGTTCCCAGGTGCTGAAGCTGCGAGTACCCAATAGAAAAACCGCTTTGGTTTTTTGCCGCAACCACGCTTCCGGCAAATTTGGCATTATATCAAACAGGTTTTGGTCTTTTATATCCTCGGGTCGCAGGCCACTGTGGTTTTCCATGAAGCCGTTCCACACCTTTACTTTCAAATCTTTGTCGAGCACGCACAAACCCACATCAATGGTTTGCAACATGTCCATGAGCCAATGGAACTCATAAGTAAAGTCGTCTATTTCGAGCATTTCACTCACCTCAGGAAAATAAAACCGCAAACCTTTGCTTTAAGGCTTCTATTGAATCTTCCGTGAATAAGAGCAATAAATCACAATTAATATCGTGATTTTCAATGTGGTAGGTGATTTCTACAGCGAGTATTTCATTCCATTGATGTACTGACTCAGAAACCAAATCGCCGATGGCAACATGCTGCCCCAACACCATGGGGTGACCCTGACTAAAACTGATGTCTAACTGATCGCCAATGCCATTGATGCAAGCGCCGGCCAAAAGGCTGGCCATATCCATCAATAGTTCTAACTCGTCGGCCTCGCTGATTTCACCCTCCCAAGCGAGTAAATGAGCTACATCGGCAAAACTCGTATCGTCAAATATCACCAGGGCCTCACCGGCCACGCCACTGCCAATAAAACCTTGGCACACAGCTGAATATGTAGCGCCCGCTTCCGTCATGGTGAGCGCCATTTTCAAGTCGGCGGAATTCAGTAAGTTCACTTTTGGGATCGGTAGCTGAATAAAGGCATTTAGCAGCCGCGCCAACAAATCGGCACTACGCCCCATCGCCACGTTGGCCACTTCCTGAAGACTGTCGAGTAAATCTACGGTGGGCGTATTGCCAAGTGCAGGAAGGTCAGAAGCCTCTGTGTTTGGTGTCGCAAGGCCTATATTCTGGTAGAAACCGAGGTCTTCTAAGAGTTCTGCGAGATTGTCGGCCATAACCGGTTTTTCGATGAACGCCAGTGCACCCATTTCTGTCACTCGAGCGTGCGCTTCGGGCTGAATATCGCCTGACACGACAATAACTTGCGTTGCTAGACCTTCGGCAGAAATACGCTCCAAGGTTTGATAGCCATCCATATGAGGCATATTAAGATCGAGAAAGAGCAGGCAGTTGGCGCGGGAGCGAATCAGCTCCATCGCCTCTAGGCCATTGGTCGCAAGGCTTATGTCAACATTCCAATCTTGCGGGAGCGAGCGCTGCAACTGTTTGCGCGCCATGCTGGAGTCATCGCAGACGACTACAGGCAGGATTTCGCTTTGAAGAGGATCAGTCATAATTACGCGAATATTAGATTACTGAGCAAGTGGATTCTGCTTAAAGATGAGCACTAATTAGAACACATAAACTTGTCATATAATACATTTCGCGACAAAACGTAAATGCCCTCCCACTAAAGTAGGAAAACGGTGAACACCCATTTGGCTGTAGATTAGACCTATACAAAGACTGAATTTTCCCCCTTAATTAAAGGAATCTGCTTTTGGATAATACGCACCAAAAAATCTTTGCCTGCCCTTACTCGCGCGGTGCTGCGTAAGTCCACATGATTGAGCACCCATATCCCCCACGCCGACTCGTCTAAGTTGATATCTAGACGGCGCAAACGTGTATCGCTGTCCCCTATGTAGCAGGGTAAACGCGCCACCCCCATATCGCAGGCAACGGCTTGGCACATTGTGCCTACATCATCAACTCTCATTGACACCTTCGCCCCGGAGAAGTGTGCTTTGGCCCACTGGGAACTTGTAGAACTGTCACTGTATAAAATAACACTGGGGGCCGCTTTATTTTCTAACCAGTAGGGGCTGGATGTGTATAGGCCGTGCTGCAAGCGGACTATTTCCTGCCCAACTAAATACTCTGGTGGTTTAGGTGTTAAACGCAAGGCAATGTCAGCTTCACGGGTATTCATATTCATCAAACTCGTTGTGGTAAGCAGCTCTAAGTCGATAAGGGGGTAGGCTTTATGAAAGCCCTTGATATGATCGAGCACCAGCCTTTCAGCCACATCGTGAGCAATCGTCATTTTTAAGGGGCCGCTCAGTTGAGAGTCTCGCCCAAAAATATCTCGGTCAATGGATTGAACCAAGTCCTCTATCTCAAGCGCGTGTTTAAATAAATCATCACCGGCCTGTGTTAAGGCATAACCTCCATTAGAGCGATCAAACAGCCGCGTGTTCACGCTGCTTTCCAGAGCCTTCGCTCGCCTGGAAATTGTTGTGTGGTTCACCCCTAGGTAAGCACCCGCGTGGGTGGCTGTTTTATGCCGGCTCAGCGCCAAAAAGAAGCGCAAATCATCCCAATTCAAACTCTGCATTAGTGCACACCAATTCTGTAATTTTCTATATTTACAGGCATTTACGCACACTCTAAGCTGTCAGGCAATCACCTACAGAGAGATTACACATGCATTTTAAATTGATAAGCCACACGCTTTGCCCCTATGTTCAGCGGGTTAGTATTATGCTGACGGAGCTAGAGCTGCAGTTTGAAAGAGTTGATATTGACCTCGCGCGAAAACCAAGCTGGTTTTTAGCAATATCGCCACTGGGTAAAGTACCCGTACTGGCAATCAATGATACCCAAGTGCTGTTTGAGTCATCGGTCATTTCTCATTACGTTCATGAGATAAGCGATAGTCCACTATTTTCATCGAACACTTATGAAAAACATCAACAGCTAGCTTGGGTGGAGTTTGCTTCTCAAGTTCTGATAGACATTGCTCGATTGTACAAAGCCAAAAACGATGTTTTGCTCACAGGCCCAATTCAAGATATTGAAAGTAAGTTTCAAGTATTAGAGAACACCATTGGACCTGGGCCATGGTTTAGTGGCGATAAGTTTGGTGCCGTAGACGCCGCTTTTGCCCCAGTTTTTCGCTACTTTAATGTTATAAACCCCTTGCTAGAACGAGACCTGTTCGCCAATTTACCAGCACTTCAATCTTGGCGTAGCGCCCTAGAAAAACGCCCTTCGGTTCAGACAGCCGTGGCTGAAACTTATCCCCATCAGTTGTTTACATTTCTACAAGGCCAAGATTCAATTTTAGGGGAGAAAGCCAAAAGCCACTCTTCCCTATAAGGCGACCAAGAAAAACCTTACTGCTTATTACCACGAAAGTGTTTAAAACGTCTTTAAGCCAAGCACCTTATTTCTTGTTAGCAAAGACCATCGCAGCCACTTCTCGGCGTATGCGAGACGATTGCTCGGTCTGCGCTAAGCGCCGCAAAGTCGTCTCGTTTTCCGGGAATTCGCCTACATGTGCCACTAAAAAACGCGTCATGTTGTAGCGTGCCTTCTCGTTCGGCTCAGAACGTATAGCCGCGACAACAGCCATATTGGCTTCCGCCGTAGGTGAATCCCAGCTGACCAGAGCACCGGCTATGGCGCCCTGAACCTCTCCACTGGGCTCAGTGTAGAAGCGTTCGGCCAGCTCATTGCCTACTTGATTCGAGCCAAATCGCTCAAATTGCGCTGCGGTTTGACGGCGAATCTTATCTGAAGGATCATCTAGTAGCGGCAATAGTTGTGGCTGCAAAGATGGGTCTCCGGTATTACCCAAAGCCAATAAATAGGCCGATCTTCGGTCTTCATTGGCAGAGCTGAACGCTCCGCTCAGCAATTGATCGGCTATTCCAGCATCTTCATCTTGGGCGACTTTCAGAGACCCGGCCATGCTGCCCAAGGCGAGTACAGCCGTGTCCGGGCGGGCATCTCCGCTATAAGCTAAGCCGCTATAGGCAATATCCCAAAGCGCGTCGACGGCATTCTTATTAGGCACTTCCACGCCGGCCAAAGCCACAATCGCTCGTAAATTGCCCATCTCATCCAAGCTTGTGTCTGTGGCCAATGCACTCAGTGCACTTTGCGCTTGCTCGCTGCCGGCCAACTCTAAAACGAGAAAAAGGTCAGCCTTAACTTGGTCTGCAAGCGTGTCACTTTTTAGCTGCTCGGAGATGTCTGAGATCAACTCAGGAGTGCCTCGTACAAGTTCGCTGAGTGCACTGACGTATTGCGGCCGCTCCGTCGCCACACCGCCTAAGCCCGCCACACCATTTTTCAACCGAGCTCTCGCCTCGCGCAAGGAGAGCTTAACTGCAGCGGCTTTTTTAGCCGCTTTGCGGCTCGCCGGAAAAACCCAAGCGCTGCTGAGCGATGCATGCCTCGACGACAATAATTCAATCTCTGCCCGGCTATGGCTGACAGCCAGAGTTCTATCAGCGGATTTTGACTCTATTGTCTCCGTGAGTTTCATACTGGTCAGCCAGTCAGTGTTGGCGGCGATTCGTATGATTTCTTCAGAGCTTACGGTATCGGTATTTTGACGCAGAGGTGATCCATCACTGTTCACAAAACGCAATTTAGTCTTACTGATGGCGCCAGGGCTGGTCACCTTATAACGCGCTTCATAGTTGCGCCCCGCATAATGTTCGGTCGCTTTCCAATCGTCACCAGCCTGCAAAGAGGTTTGGAAAACAGCCACTACGTTACGCAATATCTCACGGTTTTCCTCGGCCAATTGTTCTGGAAATTCAAAAGCGCTGGGCACTCCGGCCAGAGTATATCGAACCCGAAAAGCGCGCCTAAGGTCGCGATTGGTTTGCGCATTGGACGAGCCGGAAACTTTCAGATCAAGCTCGGAAAACTGTAGGCCAACCAGGCTTTGAGTTTGACTCACTTCTAGGGTTTGAAAGTTGAGTAATCCGTTCAGCGATAACTCGATGGGCAGGGCTTGGCCCTGCGCCAAGTCCATGCTGAATTTTGACTCCATTGCCAGGCGATAACTTTGGCTGATCCCCACCCGCCACTGTATGGCGTTGTCTGCAGGCTCTGTTGTGGGCGAGCTAACTCGCTGAGACTCAGACGAAGTGCTTGTCAAAAATACAACGGTGAGCAAGATGACAACACCGGCCACAAAGGCCAGTGATAGTTGTTTAAACATCAAGGTTTAGAGTCCGGGCTCGTAGTAGTTTGTGTCACCTTCGATGCTTACAATCTCAATATCTGTGCTGACATCGAGCAGGACATCTTTTTGGTACCAACCCACCCACTTAGCCAAATTCAAATAATAATTGACTCGGTAAAGCCCTGGGCATACACCGGTGAAAAAGCCCCAGTCGCATTCAACTAGGGTGGGTAAATAAATGCCCACAAAACCTTGGATAAGACCGGACATGCCGGTCAATTCGTTTTCTACCTTCAATCCGGGCCGGATATTAACCGCGACGGTATAACCATTGTTATCGTTACCATCATTCGTCACTGTTGCAGCGAGACTTGGGTTTATTGTTAGTTTATCGTCAATCAATGTCAGCTGGCCGGACACGCCTGCGCTAATGCCGCCGCCGGCCTCAGCACTGGCTGTGCCATAGGCATTTACGTAGGGGGTTACCGTCGCGTCCAGATGGCGTGTTCCCATCAGTTTCATCTCCAGTTTGACGCCTACTGTGCCCATGGCTAGAAGGTCAACCACAACCGGCACTGGCCCAATGGTAAATACCCTTGTGCGCCGCTTGGATTTCGAATAGGAGTAGGTCTTGCCCTCCGTCAACTCTTGATCAATGTCACTCGCTCTGAGTGAACGGTTATAAATAACGTCGTCCAGGGCACCGATGGTGAAGTTAAACTCGTCGGTTTTCGCCAAGGCTTCTCTGGTGTCGTAACCCACAAACGCATCCGCTTCGGCGAAGGCAAACCTAGTGCTTTGGCCAACGATGTAAAGTGGTGCTGCACTGCTTGCATTAAAGTACATACCCTCATCGGTGCCTCCGGCGTTTGCATTGAGATTAAGGCCAATACCCAATGTGGATGAACCCCAAGTCTGAGCGTATTCCTTATTGAAAAACACTGGGTTAGTCGCAACGCTGTATTCAGAACTGTAAGGTGGGTACTGAGGCAGAGGTGGCAGTGGAGGAACGGGCGGAAGGCTCATTGCAACGGGCGAGCAACTGGCATTATCATCTGTATCGCGATCCACTACCTCAGGATTACTGGCTCGAATTTCCACACAAATATCCGCACTGAGAACCTCAAACGCAGGCCCCTCATCATGGGGATTATCGATGTCAGTGGAATGTGGCAAGCGGGAGAGAAACAAACTTAGCGCTGAGATTTCTTCAGAAGAAAGATCGGGTGGTGGAAAGGCAGGATCTGAAAGAGTAACAACAAGATGGCGGGCTGAAACCTCGATTTCCTTGGCCAATCGCCCCGGTAAGTATAGGTCTAAGTGAGCCGACTTATTGTCAGTGTCTTCCAGCACAAGCTCATCACCCGCTTGCCCAGCTTCTTGTGGTTCCAGCAAGCCTAGAGGCAACCACTCTTCATCAGTGGCGTTTCCATCAGTGTCGACTTGATAAGCATTCATATACCGTGCTTCATCAGAGTTCCACAGGTACAAGGGCACAATATGTGTTGCGTCGTCTGTCGGGCTTGGCTTGAAAAAGACGGTGCCACCGTCAGTGCCACCACCAGTACTCGGTCCACCATCCGAGCGCTTCAAGCGCAGGTAGGCAAAGGCTTCAACATCCACAGGTTCGGCGTTACCACGAACCGACATCTCCAATGTGCCATTGGCGTCTGAGTTTTGAAAACCGCCTTCAAGCTCTTCGTAAGTGGTGGTGTCCAACGGCAGTACTTGGCTTTCTAGTGTCCATAGGTCCAGACTCAGGTCGATGGCAGTTGCTGCGGGGTCGAGGTCGACGTAAACACTTGTGTCGTTGTCTTTCTCGTCGGTCTCGGCAACTTCATCGCCGCCATCGAGAAATACAGCAATGTAATAGGCGCCTTCATTTAAGCTCAGCGGCAATTCAACATCCATGTCAACATTGCTGGTGCCAACTGAGAGAGCTTCAATGCTCTTCGCACCGATTGGAATTTGTTTATTGGCTTTTAGGTCTATGGCAAAGACAACCAGACCGACCTCTTCCTCAGCTTCCTGCGCTTCGACGGTGATCGACAAATCTAGCGAGTAACCAATTCTGGTCTCCCCATTCGTAATGAGCACTTCGTGAGCTATTAAGTTTTGCGTTGTTGAGGCAAAACCATTGTCCATCACGGCATAGGCATCGTCTAAACTATCCGCCGTAGCATCAATATCTGCAATAACCTCAGCAAGCGTCTCTGCGCTAGGCTGTTCAGCATCACCCGACTCAATTTTGCCGACAAACACCTTAGAGAACTCGAGTTTGTTGTCGACCACGGTCACATCGTCGCCCTGCACACCGTTCAAAATCGCCAAGGATATTCTTTGCAGGCTCCACTCGCCTGAATCGAGTTTGCCGACGTAGAAATTAAGCCCACCGGAATCGGGTTGGCGCCCAAACAATTGCAGAAAAAGATTGGTGACCAGCTCGGTGTTATTCAGACTTCCAAAGCGCTCTTGATATTCGGGAGATTCACCAAATGCTGTGATGATGCTATTAATATCACCCCCTTCATTAGCCAACCTGTTTGACCAATAAGCCAAACCACCTGGGTCGCCGGGCCTGCCGTAATAGGCCAAATAAGCACCGAGTACAACTTCCTCGTTGGTAGAGAAGTCTCTTGCGGAAGAATGTGAAGTGAAAAGCGTAAAGGCGAGCAAAAGGGTCAGGCGAGCGAACATTTCTATCATTCCTTGATTAAAGTGCGGATGAGAATAACGACAAATTGCTGTCAAGAACAGCAAAAAGTTTGAGATTCCAGAAGATCTTGATGCAATGCTAAATGATGACTCGGAAAACCGGTTCTCTAGACTGAGGATTAGCCAGTTTATCCACAGCGGAATACTGCACCTTGCCGCCAAAGAGTATTGTCACGGCTCGCGGCACACATCGTCACTTAAGGAGCATCTATCCACAGGAAAGATTACAAGCTAACTGTGCATGACATAGCCGCGCGCAACTAAAGCGAAGATATTATTCAAACCTACTTAGTGACACAGAGTTCTTGTATTTTTACTTTAAGGCGCTGCTGAAACTCGGGCGTGGCATCAGCAGCGTATGTCATGTACATACCCATGAGTACTTGCCTGCGATATTGCTGAAGATCAATGTAACCGTTAACCCAGTCTTGTCTTGCCAAACGCTGGCAGCCAAATAATTGCTGAGCCAACGACAGGCTATCAATGTCACCGCGTAAAAATCCGTTATCTCGAGCCGACTCACAAGTTTGCAGTGCAATCACCAGTGACTTTTGGAAAATGCCGTTAGGGGATTCATGCTCAAACAATTGCATGCGCTCGCCAGTTACAAAAGCCGCGCGATAAAACGCTTCATTATCGCGGAACAATTCATGCAAACTATCAATGAAACTTATCGCACCTTCTATAGGGTCATGAACACTGTCGTTTGCCATGACCTCCTTAATTTTTACCACCATCTCTTCACACAGCACTACGAAAATATCGTACTTCTTACCAAACAGATTATGGATAGTGGGTATGGACACTTCAGCTGTTTTCGCAAGCTCACTTAGCGTAAAGGCTTCAAAACCCTTGCTTGTGATTAGGTCTCTGGCAAGATCGAGTATGCGCTTCTTGCGCAATTCTTTGTTCGCTTGTCGGGTTGTATTGCCGCGAGCCATGCCTGCTTTGTTCATGTTTTAACCTAATGTAGTGGAAAACAGCTTGACCACAGTTTTTATTGATGATTAAATTTGCGGTATAGTAAAAACTGTGGCAACCGAGAGACACTATTATGCAGCAAGATATTAGTAAATCAATTGAGGCCTGCGCCTCCCATTATGGTGATGACGCTGACGCTATGCGGAGCTATTTACTCGAGGGCGAAAAACAAGCCTTTGAACTCAAGAATCGCGGCCCGATACGGTTTGATGAAAATGGTCACTTAGCTCAAGATATCCTCGATGCATATTCAGAATATGGCTTCTATATTTTTGAGAATGTTCTCCAGCCAGACGAACTAAAAGACATTGAGCAAGAACTTGAGAGCATGAGGGCCACCTTCCCTCTAGAGCCCAATGGACAATTGGACCGCGATGGACAGCCTGCGCTGGGCGCCGACTGCTTGGCGCCCAATTTAATTTGGTCAAAACCACTAGGGGACCCTCTGGGGGGGTCTGATGTGGCCAATGGCCGCCATCAAATAAAAATGTTCGAACCGGCTGCCGATCACTCAAAACCGGAGTGGGCACCCTTCGTTCTACTGGGCTCACTGCAATTTTCTGAGACCTGCCTTCGTGTTTATGGCCACCCGCAATTATTACGCGTTGCAGAAGCAGTAAACGGAGAGGACTTCGCGCCTTTTAATGAAAGCCTCTTTATCAAAGACCCCGGCATTGGAGCTGCGGTTTCCTGGCATCAAGACGGCGATACACACTGGGACAGCGCTGACTTTGATGAAGGCATTCACGGTTTTAACTTTATGGCTCAGGTCTATGGCAGCTCTGCCGTGAACGGCGTCTGGGTAAAACCGGGCAGTCATAAAGTGGGAAAAATTGACATTAAAGAGCTGGTAGAAAAAGCGGGCAGTGAACGACTCGAAGGCTTGGTGCCCATAGTTTGTCAGGCAGGCGACGTAGTCATTTGTAACAGACAACTTTTACATGGTTCATTTGCCAATTCAGGCTTTGAAACCCGCGTTACAGTCAACTTTGGTTTCCACCGTCGCTCATCCGTTCTGGGCGTACACGGGGCCGGCATACACAGCGAGGCGCAAGTCTATGATGAGTCTGTTATCGAACAGCGCTCGCGAGTTATTGCGTACGCCATCGACGCTCGGAAGCAACGCTTTCCAGAAGAGCTCAGCTACGAATACCGACCACTGTCAACATTAGACAAAGATTTCACTTGGAACGAGCAGGCCAAGCAAAGTTTAAAGGATTACAATCTGCAGGATCTTAGTATTTAGTTTGGCATGATGAGCGTTGCGCCTATAGCGCAACGAGCGATGTCTGCTGTATCGATGAATACAACTAAATGGTCCAAACAATTAAACCAACCCTAGCGGCAGCTCAGTGGTGTACTTCACCTCGCTCAAGGCCACACTTGAGTTGATATCTTGTACGCCCGGCTGTTGTGATAATTGCTCACGAAAAAACTGCTCGTAGCTTTCCACGTCCCGAGTGACGATACGCAGAAGAAAATCTGTGCGGCCCATCATGACATAGCACTCAGTCACTTCGGGAAAGGAGCGAATCTTTTCCTCAAATTCCCCTACCGCCTGACGGCCATTGGCGGTGAGCTTTACCTCCGTGTAGATCATCACGTTCAGACCCAGTTGCTTACGGTTGAGCATGCCAACACGACGATCAATAAACCCTTCGTCCTCCAAGCGTTTAATTCGCCGCCAACAGGGAGGCTGGGAAAGGTTAACCTGCTCGGCAATTTCCGAAGCCGAAAGACTGGCATCGGCCTGTATCAGTTCAAGAATTTTGCGGTCAGTTTTGTCGAGCTTCAGGGCCATTGGGGTCTCCGGCGAAGTATTAGTACCTAGTGTTTTGTCGCGGCTAAGTTAAAGACTTCCAACCCGCCACTCGCTAAGCATAACCAATATCAATAAATTACCAATATAGCCAGCATCTATACCTAATAATGGAATATCGGTATATATAATACCAATAAATTCTCATTTCCCCGCCAACACGAATGATTAATTCGCCCAAATTAACGTATAGTCTACCTTTCTGGAGCCTTGGAGTAGCCTCCACAACACCGCCGCCCCCCACTGGGTAGGGCAAGCATAGAAGTGGCCCTGAAGAGGTTCTAGCCCTTTTCGAAAATATACATCGGATTTAAAAATAAATGAGGTTCCAATGAAGTTATCAGCCTTTGGCGAGAAATTTGCCGGCACATCAGGCATTGTTGAATTGATGGACGATCTGGGTTCTGCACTCAACGAGAATCCCGACATGATTTTTATGGGCGGCGGCAACCCCGGCCGCCTGCCAGAGGTAGAAGCAATCTTTCAGCAGCGCCTTGAAGATGTAATGACAGACCCGCAACAGCGCCATAGCCTATTTGGTATTTACCAATCGCCACAGGGTGACAAAGAATTCCGTGAGCAGATCGCCGCCTTTCTAAAAAAACAGTTTGGCTGGAAGCTGAGTGCTAATAATATCGCCGTGTCCAACGGCAGCCAGTCTGCCTTTTTTGTGCTCTACAATATGTTCGCCGGCACAATGCCCGACGGTAGTCACCGCTCCATTCACCTACCTCTGGCGCCAGAATATATTGGCTACGGCGGTATCGGTTTGAGCGACAGTTTTTTTACCGCCACCCGCCCCAGTATTGAAATGCTGGATGAGAACTTATTTAAATATCATGTGGACTTTTCCAAGCTGCAACTCAATGAGCACACTGCGGCCATGTGTGTTTCTCGCCCCACCAACCCCACCGGCAACGTACTGACCGACGATGAAATTGCTCATCTCGATCAAATGGCACAAGCCCAGAATATTCCCTTGATTATCGACGGCGCCTACGGTCTGCCCTTCCCCGGCATCTTGTTTACCGAGGCCAAAGCGCACTGGAATGAAAATACTATCCTTGCACTAAGTCTGTCTAAACTGGGGCTACCCGGTGCCCGCACCGGTATTATTGTCGCTAGCGAAGAAGTGATTCGTGCTTACACGAATGCCAACACTGTGGTCAGTCTAGCGTGCGGCAATTTGGGTCCGGCACTGGCCAAAGAGCTGTTTAAAACTGGTGAAATTCTGTCGCTGACCCGTGATTATGTTACTCCCTTCTATCGCGAACGCTCGCAACAAACGGTGCAGTGGTTCCGAGAAAGCCTCGGGGACTTGCCCTTCCGAATTCACAAGCCAGAGGGTGCGATCTTCCTGTGGTTGTGGTTTGAAGGGCTGCCTATCCGCTCGCAGGAACTTTACGAACGACTTAAGCAGCGCGGCGTATTAATTGTTCCGGGCCACAACTTCTTTGTTGGCATGGATGACGATTGGTCGCACAAACACGAGTGCATTCGCGTGTCCTATGCCCAAGACGCCGAGACAGTGAAACGCGGCGTAGATATTATCGCGGAAGAAGTGGCCAAGGCTTACGCAGAAGCCTGAAAAGAAAACGCTAGCGCTACTCTCTACGGTAATCGCTGGGAGAGCAGCCGTGCCAGGCCTTAAAGGCCGTTGAAAACGATGTTGGGTCGCGATAGCCCAGCATTAAGGCAATATCGATGATGCTGACTTTTTTGTCCTTCAGGTATTTCATCGCAAGTGTTGATTTAACTTGCTGTAAAAAGTATCGGAACTGGGTGCCCCGCTCCTGCAGGCGCACCTGCAGAGTACGGCTCGACATATTCAGCTTCTCAGCCACACTGCTTACGGTACAGTTACCTTTAGGTAGTTGGCGCCGAATCACTGAATACAGGCTTGCCGTAAAAGCGTCAGACTCCCAGGTGAATTGGCTCAAGAACTCATCCAACTCTTCCTTCACATTTTCATAAAGTGAGGTGGACACATGCATCTGAGGGAGATCTAAAATACTCTTGTGATAATAAATTGCACTGAGCGACTGCTTAAAATGCAGCGGCGCGCGAAAAACATCATTGAGCATCCCGATATCACTTGGCTGGGAATAACTGAAATCCACCCGTACTGGCCTGACAGGTAGCATGCAAAACCCATCCATCAACATGGCTGTTGACGCCAACAAGCTATCAGTAATCAAACAGCGCTTCAGCTTTGACGGCGTGTCAAAGTGATATTCCAAAACCAGGTAATCGTCCTTGAGCCTGACCTTAATTTTTATCAGCTCACCTAAGTTTGGGATCATGTCGGGCAGCAAGTTGATCCATTCTCGGAATGTGTTGCTGGCGGAAGCCACTGACATATAAAGATGAAAACTTTCCATATAGTTGATCCGCCCACTCAGCAAACCAAAATCTTCGTTGCCCGCATGCTGCAAAATTTCTTCGTGCAGGCGAATGTAATTTTCGGTCGGAAAGCTGGCATCAGGCCTATTGAGCAAGCCGATGTCGATACCCGCTTTGTGCAGCAGTGATTCAAAGGGCAGCCCCAAGGTATCGGACAATTTGGCCAATACGGTCAAAGAGCGAGCATAAACAATACTCATAAGGGATTTAGTCTCTAGTCGGAGGACTTCTCGGTCCGTTTCATCGCTTTAACGCTATGCTATCGACATATCTGCGTACTTTCTAGCTTTTACTGCGCCCATACCAATGCCTTGACGCTACAATCCACTAGAATCGAGCCAAGATCTACACCGCAAAATATTTTCACAACAAGACATTTTAACAACAACATTTTGCCAGACCTCAATCATAGGAGAACCATGCATGTCACTGGATTTCGACAGCGCCCGTCTAAGTAACCCCCACCTTACCGCGGAGCACGAAGAGTGGCGCTCCCAGATACGCCGCTTTATAGAACGTGAAGTGATGCCCTTCGCCGCCGAATGGGATGAGGCCGGCAAGGTTCCAGATGAGCTCTGGCCCAAGGCCGCTGAGATAGGTATTTTAGGTTTAGGTTATCCGGAAGCCTATGGCGGCATCACGGAGGGTATCGATGCTTGGTATATCAATATCATGACCGAGGAGCTATCCCGCGTGGGTGTGGGAGGTATTTTCGCTTCCTTGCTGATTCATGGTATTGGTCTGCCGCCGGTGCTTAATTTTGCGAGCGAAGCCATTAAGCAAGAAGTTGCGCCCCCAGTACTCGACGGCCGCAAGCGAATTTCTCTGGGTATTACCGAGCCCAGTGGCGGCTCCGATGTGGCGAGCCTGCTAACCACAGCCAAGCACGAGGGCGACTACTATATCGTTAACGGTTCCAAAACCTTTATCTCTGGCGGCATGTACGCTAACTGGGTTTCAACCGCCGTGCGCACGGGCGGCGAAGGCCCGGCGGGTATATCCATGTTGCTAATCCCTATGGATCTCGAGGGGGTGTCGCGTACGGCACTGGACCGCAAACAGGGCTGGTGGTGCTCCGATACCGCCACTATTTACTTCGATAACGTCAAAGTACCCATTGGCAACTTGATCGGCAAAGAAGGCCAGGGCTTTAAGGTAATCATGAATAATTTCAACAGCGAGCGCATGAGTATGGTTGTACAAATGGAAGCCTACTCCCGCGTATGCCTTGAGGAAGCAGTTAACTGGGCTCAGCAGCGCAAAACTTTTGGTAAACGCCTGGCCGACCACCAAGTGATTCGCCACAAGATTGCTGAAATGAAACAGCGTATCAATGCCTGCCAAGCGATGATTCAACACTGCACTCGAGAAATTATTGCAGGCAGTGTGAATGCAGGGGACCTCGCCATGCTGAAAGTACAGTGTAGCCAAACCATGGAATTCTGCGCCCGTGAAGCGAGCCAGATTCTCGGCGGCGCGAGTTACCTGCGTGACAATAGAGTTGAGCGTATCTATCGCGAAGTGCGCGTTCAGGCGATCGGCGGCGGCTCGGAAGAGATTATGCGCGACTTGGCTTCTCGCCAGTACGGCTTGTAAGGCCTGCGGCGAGAAATAAGTCATGAAATTGATGAGGTTTCCAGTTTACCTAAGGGTCCGGAGATCTCATCATGAAGAAACCATATTCAGGAGAAGAAATTATCAAGGCTGTTAAAGGGGCCTACACAATATTCTGCTCGCCGGCTTTTATCGACTCCTCAACTAAGTCTAAGTCTCCAATTTTGTGAGATAAAACCAGACACACCTTACTTAAAAATATCGCCTCATTATCCGGCCCAACTCTATCTATTGCTTCAGCCAGAAGATCGTAAACTTTTTCCAAGTCCTCAAATTTCATTGCGACATTCATTCTACGATCCCTCCCAGGGCCATTTGAAAAGATTGAGACACTTCGTTCTGATTGAAATTTTGCCATCTGCCGCATACATGCCGGTCCGGCCGAACTAAATAGAAGCTTCCATCTTCCGCACCGTAGGCGTCAAAAATGGATCCTGTAGCATCTTCAATCACAGTGAGACTGCCTTGATAAAACTCATTTTTGGCAATAACAAGAAGTTTAAATGGTTCACTACCTACCGCCAACTTTGACGACAGCTTAGTCAGCGCGTCAGGAGCTGAGTCTTGGTCGCAAAAATAGATGCCCGAAAAACCCAAGCCAAGGTAATCCAACAGATAATTTTCTTTGTCTACTTTCATATTAACAATTGGGGCCCCAGCGACGATGCCTCCAGAAAATTCTGTACTATCTACACTCTCGTAAGTTAATGGGCTAGCGCTGTAAGTGTAGGGACTGACTTGACGCGGGTCAGCAAAGGGCTGAGCAAATGAATTATTGGGCGTTAATGATAAGATCGCGTCTCTGAGCAAGCGATACCCCCGCGTTGGCGGTGTCATAAAACGCGTACTCTTTCCAGCACTTTTGAATACGTCAAGAGTTGCGCCTCGTCGCTCAGGCGTATAGCTTTCTAGAATTCGCTCATGAGCCCAACCCTTTATGACATAGGCCAACTTCCAAGCCGCATTAACAGCATCAGCGATACCATTGTTTAAACCTCGCACCCCAAAGATGGGAACCAAGTGAGCGGAGTCGCCAATAAACGTGACCTTGCCGTGTTTATAATCGTCAAGGCACAGAGTACTCGCGTTATAGATGCTCCACCACTCGAGCTCCCACTGAGCGGATTCTCCAATGAAATCAAGTATGGCAGCGATACTGGTCCGAACATTCTCTTCTTTGACGGCTTCCTCGGAGTTGCCTTCAACCTGGTAGTCAATTCGCCAAATATTGTCGGGTTGCTTGTGTATTAATACCGTAGAGTCACCGAGAACGGGGCAGCTGAAGAATGCTCGTCGCTCGGTGGGAAAGTCTGATTGCATCTGTATATCGGCAATAAGGTAACGCCCCTCATAAGAATCACCTTTTAGCCTAAGGCCCAGTTCTTTTCTAACAACACTGCGGGCACCATCCGCCGCCAGCACATGATCTGCAATAATTTGATAGGGGCCTTCCGGTGTTTCAATATCCAGCATCACACCATCCGACTGGGCTTTAATACCGGAGACTTTACTCTGCCACCTGATGGAAATATTCGGACTGGACAATGCCGCATCAGCCAAATATTTCTCGATATACTGCTGCTGGATATTGTACATCGGATAAAATCGTTCCTCATTAGAGTGCGGCATTTTCAGGCGGTAGATCTGTTCCTCTTTGTAATAGCAGCGACCATGAGTCCAACCCAGCCCTTTCTCTTCGAACGCGCTTACAACACCCAGCTGTTGGAAGGTTTCATAATTGTATCGGGAAACACAAATTGCACGGCTGCCTTCATTAAGACTGGCTTTATAGTCCAACAATACAACAGGCACGTCATGTCTTGCCAATTCAAGTGCGGCAACAAGCCCTACAGGGCCGGCGCCCACAATGACAACAGGATGCGCCCTCTTCTCGCCTCGCATCTCTGGCGGTGTCTGGAAGGGATAATTTGGGTATTCGAAATATAGCGAGTCTAGCTCACTCTTACCGCTGGGTTTCATCTAAATCAAATCCTCGCAAACGTTATTTGCCTTCTGCAATCTATTCCCTCTCTGGGGAATAGTGAATAAGGGCGCCCCTTTGAAGAGACAATTTATCAAGATAGAGGGTTTCTGTCTGTCCTCCTAATAGGAGGACAGCCTTTATACACTTAACTGATATTAGAGATTGCAGTCACCAAGGTAATATATATAAGCGAAAGATAGAAAAACGGCCGCTAATTTGTGCGTAGCCGCCACCGCCTAGCTAAGGGTATAATTTGTCGACTTCATTAATTCTGGTTCAACATGAAAACATCGGACACAAATTTAACAAGCCCGATTCTCGTTGAACCTAGTTGGATATCGGGTATATCTCAGTGTATCGAGAGCACCGGAACGACTGAATTCTCGCTAAAATTTTTTGACATGATCACTCAGGCGGTCTCAATCGAACAATGCATTATTTTCACCTACCACCCTGATGATAAAATGAATTATGTCATGGCCGAGAATAGTTTTTGCACTGACACAGCCAAGAATCTAGCAAGTGACTACGTCAGCGGCCCCTTCAGAAAAGACCCCAATTTCACCTTAATACAGGAGGCGCTAGAAAGCGATGATGCAGCCGTAAGCACACTATCAGCAGATGACCAGAGAATGTCCAGCGACTACCTTGATCATTTCTTTAGAAGCCCTGACCTGGTCGACAAAGTTTCCTTAACTTGCGTAGGGGGTCACACCTGTTATTACATCAATCTATACCGGGGAAAAACGATTGGGAAGTTTACGGATGAGGAGCTAGCAACGCTACATTTCATCGCACCGATTCTGTCCTCTTTGGTACTCAAAAATTTTTCCAATAAAAACCATGGAATACAGGATACACTGAGCACAACCAACTCCATTCTGGAAAAACTTTCCGTACGAGAACGACAAGTCTGCGAACTCATCCTCAAAGGTTATACCTTAAAAATTATCGCGAGCGAACTTGAAGTTTCAGAGACCAGTGCCGCAACCTATAGAAAACGGGCTTACCTAAAACTTGGCATACCCTCGAAAGGTAAGTTAGTGGCACTGTGTGCGCCCAATCAAAATTCATCAGGACTTTGACATCACAGGGACAATAATCACTAGGTAATTCCGGCAGCGCCCAGGAATCTTGAGAGGATATCAATGCCTTATCTGCACGCTAACTTTTACTTAAGCAAAATTGGGCCCTCAGTTACCCTCACCTCAGTTCTCTCTAAATACGCCGCCTAGCACATGATTATTCAAGAGTTCAGTCAATTGTGCTTTAGAATAACTGACCGTGTCGGGGAACATGCTCACCTTATAAATCGTATCGTCTTGAATCCTACTGTTCATGCCTTCAAGGGTATACAGCTTCGTAGATCTATTGAAACTTACCGAGTTGATTGAGCGCTCCAGAGGAAGGAACTTCGACGCGCTTTTGATCGCCTTCTGAGCCCAAAAGACGACACCCTAGATCTATTCAGGAGTACCCCTGATCGTCACCGATCGGGCTTGTTCCTGCCCCGAGGAAGAATAATTTTAAAAAAATCAGCCATTTGTAGTCCGTACAAATTCGTCCGGACACCTAAGCTGGAAGTTTGCGGAGGTATACCTAACGACAGTCAATTAGCGCAAGTAAGGGGCCTAGACCCAGTTATTGCGCAATGCTTAAGGCCCATCTGATCGCTTCCCACCCCTCTTTGGCAGAGTTATGACAGCTCTCAAAGCGAACTAACAATAAATTTTTGATATTCGAAGTCCGAGCAACGTTGTGCGGACGCCCGGAGCCACAAATACCGCTAGATTAGTCTGACAGATCGCCTTCAACATCAGGACTAACGCAAATATGAATTCAATAAACAAAACAACAAACAAAGCAGTGTGGCACGCATGATGCCTAGGGGAATCGCTGTCATCAACACACTTCGCGTATTTCGCTGGCCGCTGGCAGTACTGCTTAGCCTGGCCGTCTCGGTTCTTTTTCTAGTACTTACGATCAAACAAGGGCTTGGGCAAAGCTTCCTGCAAAATGGCGATTGGCACACCAGTGAGAGTACTGGCTCTGCCGAAGCTGGCGTCATCGACAGGGCGGTTGTTGCCATAGGCGGGTTACTGGCCTCTACCCGTGAAGACTCCATGTACTACACCTTGAGGTCGGTGGCCGGTGAGCCACTGCGCTTGAACTGTCGCTACCACATTAAGGGGAATGACTACGATGCCGACTGGTGGAGTATTACCGCCTATGGCTGGGACCACTACCTGATTCCCAACGGGGAGAAACGCTATTCGTTCAATAACGAGAACCTTACCCGGGGCGAGGACGGCCGCTGGGTGATTCGCGTAGGTACCCAAGAAGAGGATGGCGACTGGCTGCCTGTTGGTCCGTCCGGAGCGCCCGTCGCGAATAAGTCTACGGGGTACGATTTTGACCTGCTGTTGCGCCTTTACACTCCGGGGGATGCCTACCTGCAGCAGCCTGAATCGGCGCCACTGCCCGTGGTCACTTTGGAGAGCTGCTCATGAATGGATTACGCTGGACCGCCGCTATTTTACTGTGTGGTTGGCTAGGGCAGTACCCACTGGCCACGCTGGTGCCACACCTGATTATGGAACGTCTGTACCACAAAGTGGTAGAACGCGCGGGCTATAACCAACTGAATCTGACCCTCCGATCTGATGAGACCTCACGCTGGGTGGTGCGCCCCAGCCCCGATTTGCTGTACGCAAGTTGCATGTACAACCTGGAACAAGGGCCGGTAATGATTAGCGCGCCGGTGCCTGAACGCTATTGGTCAATGCAGTTTTACCAGATGAATACCGATAACTTCGCCGGCATCAATAACCAGCGAGAGCAGCGCTTGCGCACGGGCACTCAGGTTGAGGTGACTCTGCTTGGCCCCGATGCCGACCCGGCTGAATACCCGGGCGAAGTCATTCAATCACCCACGACACGCGGGGTCATGCTGCTGCGTGCCTCGGATATAGGCGATGACTCGCAGGCCCAGGCCGCCCTTAAAAACAGTCGCTGTACCGCACAAAAGCAAACCGTACCAAGTTGAACACACCCATAAATATAAATAGAAAGACAATAAGGAAGCTTGATTATGAATCGTAAACAGCGTGTTTTTACACAAACCGTTATGGCTGGCGCTATTGCCGGTCTGAGTACTGCCTGGGCGACCGGGCTCAGTGCTGAAGGTTTTCAGCTGGAAGAGATCATCGTTACTGCGCAAAAGCGCAGCGAGGGTCTGCAAGACGTACCCATCTCCATTACCGCGGTGAGTGGCGAAAAAATTGATGATGTGGGTATCACCTCGCTTCATGAATTGACTCAGTACATGCCCAATGTAACCGTCAATGTCGGCGCGGGAACGCCCAACTTGTTTATTCGCGGTGTGGGTTCCGGCACCAATCAAGGCTTTGAACAATCTGTGGGCATGTACATCGATGGCGTTTATGCCGGGCGTGGACCGCTGGCGGCGGTTCCAACCACCATGGATCTTGAGCGCGTTGAAGTCCTCAAGGGCCCCCAGGCCATTCTGTTTGGCAAGAACACCGTGGCCGGCGCAATCAATACCACCGCCGCCAAGCCTAGCGACGAGTTTGAAGGGTTGGTCGAGGTCTTGTACTCACCGGATCACGGCGAGCAGCAAAGCAACCTGGTGCTTTCCGGGCCTTTGTCGGACAGCCTGTCCGGTCGCCTGGCGGTGCGCCACGACACGATGGATGGCTGGTGGAAGAACGTCACCAATGGTAAAACGGGGCCCGGGCCCGACAATATGTATGCTCGCGGCAGCTTGCGATGGGAGGCCAGCGATAGCGTGGAGGTCAATGTTAAGTACGAAAAAGGCGATTTCGAAGGCGGTGAGTCTCCCACTACGGTGTACCAGTCGGACATCGTTGGGCAACCGAACTTTGCAGGCGGCGTACCCATTCCGCTGACCTCGGACAGGGATCAAGGCTTTGGGGATGCGGATAACCGCAGTGGGACGGAGACTGACGTATTGGCCGTAACCGTGGATTGGCAACTGGATTTTGCCACCTTAACATCCATTTCAGCCTACTCGGCCTATGACCGTATGTCGACGGGCGATACCGATACAGTCGCTACGCCATCGCTGCACCGTACCCGGACGGAATACTACAAACAGTATAGCCAAGAGTTGCGCCTGGTATCCCCCGGTGGTGAGACCATCGACTGGATTGCCGGCGCCTACTACCAACAGAGCGAGCTGGATATCGCTCGCCGCATCGATGCCATTGATTTCATGCAATCGGGCCCTTTGAGCAGCCCCGCCTTGTATATCTCTGACAGCGCGGTAAGGCCAACGGGCACCTTCGATCAAGCGAGTGACAGTTGGTCAGTGTTCGCTCAGGGCACCTGGAATGCCAGCGACTCCCTGCGTTTGACTCTGGGCCTGCGTTACAACGAAGAGTCCAAGGACCTGGACAAAGTCTCACTCTCTGAAGGACTGCAGGTCAGGTCTGCAGCGCTGGGCGGCTTCCCCGTTTATTCCGATCCGGCCAACTATTACTCCATTGCCGATCTGCGCCAGCACAGCTTTACTGATCTCAGTCGCGAAGAAAGCAAGTTAACCTACTCCAGTAACGTCCAGTGGGATGTGAGTGAAGACACGATGCTCTACGCCAGTGTCAACACCGGCTTTAAGGGCGGTGGCTTTGATGAGGCCTATAGCGGCGCCGGCTATGAGATTCGTCGAGTACACCCCGTGACCAATGCGCCGGTCGCCCCCTCTGTACCGGGCAATGACCCCTCATTACTTGAGTACGAAAACGAAGAGGTTCTCTCTTATGAAATTGGCGCGAAAATGAGTCTGCTCAATGGCACTGCAGAATTGAACGCGGCGGTGTTTCGAATGGAATACGACAACCTGCAAACCAGCTCCCTGGTTGGGGATGTGTTCCGTGTCGGTAACGCCGGCGAGGCGATTAGCCAGGGTGTGGAACTGGACGGCCGCATCATGTTATCGGAGAGTTTGACGGTGGGCGGCGCAGTGGCCTACCTTGATGCCTTCTATGAGGACTTTACCGGCGCGACCTGTACCATTCCACAATCGACAGATCCGGTAAACAACCCCGGCTGTCTGCGCGAAGACGGCAGCAATATCACCCTGGGTGAGACTGGCGGCCAAAATTTCAATGGCGAGACCTTGGTGTTTGCGCCGGATTGGAGCGCTAACCTGTACGCCAAGCATATCATGCCTCTGGGCAGCTCCATGGAACTGGTCAGTGCTGTGGATATCAACTACAGCGATGAGTTTTACTCGGCGCTAGACCTTGATCCAAATACCAAACACGACGCGGTGACCCGCATCAATGTCCGTATCGCCTTGACCAGTACTGATGACACGTGGGAGGTGGCCTTGCTCGGGAAGAATCTAACGGACGCAACCACTTACTTCTGGAAAAACGATGTAGCGGTCACTAATTCCAACAGTTACTTTGGTTTGCCAGAGCGCCCACGCTCTATTGCCCTGCAAGCGCGCTACAATTTCTAAGCCACTTGCGCAAAACCGAAAAAACCTGGGGACCACTTGTACTGCCCATCGTACAAGTGGCCTCCAGGCATCCAGTCGATAGCGGTCAAGAAATTTCTCACCCTGCTTAAGCGTACACATTATGAAACAACCCTCGCAGACATCAGGCATTGAAATGCCCCCGAGAATCATTCTGGGTTTTTTTACAATACCTGCAATTATCATCGCCTCGGTGCACTTAGCTCGGCATCAGAATGAGTAAACTTGCTACCTTCATCACTCTGACTTAAACAGGGAAGACCTGACTATGTTAAAAAAATTGCTGGCTGCATTATTCCTGGCATTCGTTGTCGGGGCTGCCATTGTTTCTCTCGGCAAACAGCCTGAGCCTCTGGCTGAGGGGAGTGAGAGCGCGCAACTGTTGGCCAGTTACCGCTATAGCGTTGTGCGTGAAGATTTACGCCTGGAGGATGACAGCCGACCGACGCAAACCAACAAAGGGTTTGGTGGTGCCGACACTCGCATTCTTGACGCGTCTTATTGGTATCCTGTCAATGATCAGGGTGAAGTCCCTGCGGGCAAGTACCCCTTGGTGGTTTACTCCCACGGTTTCACTTCAGCTCGACACAGCGGCAAACACCTAGGTAAATTTCTCGCCAGTCATGGCTATATCGTCATTGCAGCGGACTTCCCCCTGACCAAGCGGAATGCCCCCGGCGGCCCCAAACTGAAAGATGTCGTCAATCAACCGGCTGACGTGAGTTTTTTGATTGATCGCGTTATTGTTTGGTCGCAAGACGAGGGGCATGTTTTATCCGGACATCTCGATGAGAACCGCATTGGTGTGACAGGGATTTCTCTCGGCGGAATGACAACAGTCTTAGTCAGCTATCACCCGACGAGTCGTGATCCGCGAATCAAAGCGGCTGCCTCGATCGCGGGGCCCAGCAGTTCATTTTCGGAGACGTTTTACGAAAATGCAGACATCCCCTTCTTGATGCTGGCGGCGGATACCGACGCGCTAGTACCCTACGAAGTGCACGCATTACCCGTGTTGGATAGAGTGCAGCGATCCAGCCTTGTCACGATTGCCGGAGGCACTCACTTGGGGTTCGCAGGGCATACCGGACTCTTGCGTTGGCTGGAAAACTCTGATTCCATCGCTTGTTATTCGATAATGGACAATATCGATACCGAGGAAGAACCCTGGCATGATTTGTTGGGTACTCCGGAGCAGGGTGTACTCTACGAGGATGTGCCCCTACCCTGTGAAAAGATGCCCTTGCCTACTGGCATGAACCCGCTACGGCAACGCATGTCGACCGCGCTGACTGTCTATAGCTTCTTCGAGTCCCATTTCAATCAGAACCCAGAGAAGCGTCGCTATTTTGATCACTTTTTGCATGAGGTTATGCCAAAAGAAATTCCCGAGGTGTTTGTCGCCCGTCGCAATAGTCTTGAGCCACAAACACCACTAGATTAGATTATTCCTTGCGGCCTTCCATCGCCCGCTTGAACTGAGTTGGCGTCATATTGGTGGCGCGCTTGAAGGCGTCATAAAAGGATGATTTCGATTTGAAGCCCACTTCAACAGCCAACTCAACGACTGGCGTATCGGACGTTTTGGGGTCTAGCAATATACGACGGGCCGCCTCTATCCGATAGCTATTGACGAAACTGAAAAAATTCAGATTCATCTGGCCATTGAGCACCTGCGACACCTGCGGTGCAGTCAAGCCCGCCGCCTCGGCCAGTACAGGCAAGGTCAGATCACAGTCCAGGTACAACGCCTCCTCTTGCATGACCACTATGAGTTTGATCTTGTAGCGCTGGCCGTCCTCTGTGCTTATCTTTGAACCCCGATACTTGCTGTCTTGCTGGACCCCGCCAAGCTCCTCTTCCGCGGGGCGGGTTTCACTTGTTGTGTCGTGTCTCGATACCGAAGCATTTGCGCCCAGCGGAATGGAGTGCTGCTCCTGTTCTTTTTCCCACGCCGGTTCGCTATCGTGGGCCTGCATCACACCGCTGATAAGGCTGGGCTGGAGCAATGCGGCGATCGCGACAACATAGAAGAAAACCACGAGCAGTACACTATATGCATTCACGAGTGGAGTCGAAATATCATAGAGATTAAATAACAGAGGGAGCCGGTTAAATACCAGTAGCAGGCCAAGAATTGCGAGGAAGACAATGGTCAGTACACGCAGCCATCGTAGATTCATATGTTCAAGCGAAGAAAAGTGCTGTTCTAGCCGATGGTTGTGATCTCTGATTAACCTGAGCACCAGAAAGCAATAACCAGCAGACTGCAGTGTAAAAAATATGAAATGAAAGTAGGTCTCTATTAAAAAGCGCCAGAAACTCCCCATAAAGCCCCAGATTATCGCTTCAGTTGAGGGGTCGCTGTCCAAATAGCTCCACAAGTAGGTGGTAAAAAGTCTTTGCTGCTCGGTATCCAGCTGCCAAAATTTCAGGTGATTTAAAACAAAAAAGAGTATCGCCGGCAATAAATGCCAACACTGCCGATAACTCAGCTTTGACCCAGTAATGCTTAAGGCATAAAGGTAGAGTAAAGGACCCCAGGTAAAGCGGAGCTGACTGAGGATGAGTGAAAACTGAGGGTAATCGTGAAACACGCCCGATCGGATTAGCAGGCTCTGCACTAGGATGGCAGCAGTTGCCAGCACCAGAGCAGCCATTATAGCATTGGCAAAGCGGTGTCCGGAGCGGGCATATAGCAAGACCCCCGCAAGGACAAGGCCCTGCACAACTCCGATTCCGGAAAGAAAATTAACCACGTTCATTAATGTTCTATTTATTCCTATTTCAACGTTGGTGGGTTCGAAATAATATCACGGATACTAGGGGGTGAGCTTATTTTATCCGGGCGAACTTAGACCTGTTTTAGCTTACTTTAGTTCAGGGGTGTCGCCGGCGCCATCTACGTCGACCAAAACATAGTGCATTGCGCCGATGATGGACTGGAGCAACTGAACACAAAACATTTAACAATCAGGGGTTTTATAGGGACAACAATTCTCTGGGGTAGATTGGGGACACTAATGCAAAGCATATACGGCTAACAACATTAAGCCGTATAGGCTTATCTAAGGATTACTCCCACCAAGGGTAAAAGCTAGGCATGTCGGTAGAGGATTTTGAGGTGAATTCAGGCTCACGTTTTTCAAGGAAAGATTTCACCCCTTCTTTACCATCCAACTGACTGACGTAAAAAATCGAAAGTGAATCAACGTTATGCGCGTCTCTTGGACTAGGCGCTGCAGAAAGGCGCAACATCATCTGTCTCGCCAAGGTAATACTCACCTGCGATTTTTTAGCAATGCTGCGCGCAATTTTATAGGCCGCTTCTAAAAGGTCTTCTGGGGCGTGAACAGAACGAACAAAACCGCTTTCTTTGGCGGTTTGCGCATCAAAAATTTCACCCGTGTATACCCACTCTAAGGCTTGGCTAACACCCACAATTCTGGGTAAAAACCAGCTTGAGCAGGCTTCTTGCGTAATGCCAATTTTTTCAAACACAAAGCCAATTTTTGCTTTTTCTGACGCCAATCGAATATCCATAGCCGACAACATGGTAGCACCAATGCCTACGGCTGCGCCGTTAATGGCCCCAATAATAGGCTTTTTACAATCGTACATACTTAAGGTAACCGTACCACCTGTATCGCTCACCCCTGGAATCATTTTCGTGTTTTCCATGTCCGCTAGTGTCGGGGTTTGGCTTTCGTCTAAGCCAAATACATTACCTTCACGACTTAGGTCCATGCCTGCACAAAAAGCACGGCCATTACCGGTAACGACAATGGCACTCACCTCGTCGTCTTCACTGGCACGGTTAAATGCGTGAATAAGTTCATTTGCCATATCGACGGTAAATGAATTCATTTGATCTGGGCGATTTAAACTTAAGGTTAAAATCAAATCACTGACTTGATAATCAAGTGTTTTATATTGCATATACTTACCTATTACTTATTAGTCAAAACGAATAACTTAAGCTGACTCACTAAATGCAGAAAAATCCATGCAGGCATGGCCTTAGGCGCAAAAACCACCTGCACATTTTATCGGCCCAAAATGCCTCTCGCGATCACTTCTTTCATAATTTCCGAACTGCCAGCATAAATAGTTTGCACTCGTGCATCACGATAAAAACGAGAGATCGGATATTCATCGGTGTAACCGTATCCGCCAAACAACTGCAGGCATTGATTCACCATGGTGAGCTGCATTTCGGTAGCCGCCAGTTTTAACATGGCGGCATCGTTTACCGTCATTTCTTTGCGCTGATATTTGTCCATGTGTTTTTCTAATAAGGCACGACACATTTCCAACTCAGTATTGCATTCGGCTAACTTAAAACGCGTATTTTGAAATTGCGCTACCGTCTGACCAAAGGCCTTGCGCTCTTTTACATATTCAATAGTGATTTCTAAGGCACCTTGCGCATGGCCAATTGCCTGCACTGCACAGCCTAATCGTTCACGTGGAAGCTCTTGCATAAGGTAAACAAAACCTTTGCCCTCTTCTCCCAAAAGGGCATCGGCAGGTATGCGCATGTTGGCAAAAAATAGTTCCGCGGTATCACTGCAATGTTGTCCTATTTTGTTAATCGGGTTACCGGTGGAGAAACCCGGCAAACTGGTATCAACCAAAAATAAAGAAATACCTTTAGAACCTGCATTTGGGTCTGTCTTAGCGCATACAATAATCATGTCGGCTTCGTTGCCATTGGTAATAAAGGTTTTAGAACCATTTAAAATGTATTCGTCACCGTCCTTTACCGCAGAGGTTCGCATGCCGGCAAGGTCACTTCCTGCGCCCGGCTCTGTCATGGCAATGGCCGTTAGCACCTCGCCTGTGGCCATTCGCGGTAACCAACGATCTTTTTGCTGCTGATTGCCTATGTTTAAGATATAAGGCGCAACGATGTTGGCGTGGATGTTATAACCCGTAGCCAATGCGTGAAGGTTTAAGCGGCACATCTGCTCTTGAATCATTTGGCACACGTCAAAACTGGTGTCGGCGCAGCCGTACTCTTCGGGTAAATCCACTAGCAACATGCCTGCTGCACCCAGTGTATTCCACATCTCACGAGGCATCTTATGGTGCTTTTCCCACGTGTCGTAATGAGGAAGTACTTCCTGCTCCAAGAAACGTAAAACCATGTCGCGAAACATGTGCACTTCTTCGTTTACTGCATCAGCTGTATTTGTCATAAAGAACCTCGAGATTACTTGCCGCAAGCGGTGAATATTAAGCTGGATTATTGCTATATGCGCCCATACAAACAATGATGAATACAGTCATTCACTTGTCAATTACGGACATATTAAATTACTATTGCGACTACTACTGGTATGAAAGTGCTTATAATCGAAGCTATTTTGTTAATATCGGACAAATATGACCTTAGCCAACAAGCTGACAGACCGGCACACTATTGCCAGTTACTTTGCCCGTACCTACTTGGCTAATGCGGTGTATCTAGGGGGAAACGAGCAAGACATAATCGAACAAGCGGGCCTAAGCACTCAATTGCTAAACCAAGCCAAATCACGGGTATTGCCATCACAGCTGGCCAGTATCGTGCGCGCTTGTTGGCAGCTAGGCGGTGATGAGTTGCTGGGGTTAACCCAACAAAAAGTAAAAGTAGGCATGTTTGCGTTACTAGCCGAACGTTTAATTAGCTGCAAAACCTTCGCTGAGGTTATTACGAAAATGGCGACCTTTTATACGCTTACAGGTGATCAGTTACAGTTCAAAATTGAACACCAGGGCTCAATGGTTCACTTTAGTGTCAATGCCAACTTTGAAACTCAAAGTAATAATCCTACACCCAATAATTTATTAACAGAATTATTGTTATTGATCTGCCATCGTTTTCCCTGCTGGTTGTTAGGGCAAGTCATTCCTTTAACACGAGTATACGTACAGCACTCTAAACCCGATCACCATGATGAATACCGCTTAATGTACGCTTGCCCCTGTGTATACGAAAGTCAGGACAACTCTTTAGTATTTGATGCCAAGTATCTGAATTTACCGCTTACACGGCATGCAAATGAACTAGAGCAATACCTCAGTGAAACCCCCTTACACTGGTTTAAAAAGCAATCTTATTACGATACCTTCAGTGCTCAAGTCATGCGAATTTTGGAAGAATCAAATTTAGAAAAAGATTCCAATGTAGAAAATATAGCCGCACAGTTAAACATGAGCTCACGGACACTGCGTAGAAAACTCACCGCAGAGGGCAGCCGCTTTCAGCAGTTAAAAGACAATGCCAGGCGAGACCAAGCCATCATCCTTTTTGAAAATGCCAACCTAACTATTGCCGAAATTGGCCGCGGTGTTGGCTTTACCGAACCAGCCACTTTTACCCGAGCCTTCAAACTATGGACAGGCGTTTCACCCAGCACTTACCGAAACTACAGCTCGGCATTAGAAATACCAAAAGAATCTCAGTGAGTGGATGCATAGATGTCAATGGCGTAAAATAAGGGTTCTGTCGAAAAAAACAATCTCACCACCCAACACAAGCAACATTTAGGAATCACCATGGCTGTATTTCAAGCACTTGTTCCCCCCTTCAATGAACTACTTGGTTTTGTCGTCGATGAATGGGAGCAAGGTCACACTCGTATTAGCGTCGACGTAAAACCGGAGCACGGAAATTCCCATGGACTCCCTCACGGGGGGTTTCTCTGCAGTTTACTCGATGTTGCCACAGCCTTGCCCGGCATCTACTGCCCTCACCCAGACCGTATTCGTCGAGCGCTAACACTTTCACTCAACACCAGCTTTGTCGGCCAAGCGAGCTCTAGACAACTCTACGCCATTGGCAAGATCACCAGCACAGGCTACAAAATCTTCCACTCCAGCGCTGAAGTATTTGACTCTAACGATCAATTACTGGCGACGGGACACGCAATTTTGAAGTATCGTAAAGGCAGCGAATCTGTTGACGGCATGGCTATAGAAGACTGGCACAAGCTAGTCGAACAGCCCTCATGAGTTATTTTTCGAGATGCTGTGACGCAAATCCCCGGCCTGCCTCGCCACCTAATTGAGACAAACCCGCGGACTACCTGCATAGAAAGTTTTTCGGGTTTACGCCTCTTCAAACCAGCGTAGCTGTATCTCGCCTTTTTCAGCCGCTTCGTGTGCTATGGGTTCCGCCAGTGCAGCAAATTTTTCCTCGACTTTTTCTCTGCGTATTTTCATGGTAGGCGTTAGTATTCCATTCTCGATAGTCCAGGGCGTACTGGAAATAATAACCGCTCCAACCCGCGCATGTTTTTCAACCGTTTCGTTGATTTCACTCACTCGCTCTAGCAATGCGGATTCTATTACCTGGGCATCCTGCTTTGCCGCGTTTTCACTCAACACACAGGTCATCACGGTTTTGGAGTATCCGCGGCCGAGTAGGCATTGCTGTTCAGTAAAATCATTCGCCGAGAAGATGTTTTCAATCGGAGTGGGTGCAACAAACTTTCCCTGAATGGTCTTGAAGTAGTCCTTGACCCTGCCGGTCAAAAAGACGAAGCCATCATCGTCGACCCGAGCCTTGTCTCCGGTGTGTAACCATCCGTCTATTAATAGTTCGTTGGTCTTCTCGGGCATTTTGTAGTAGCCGGGGGTACATGCTTCGGCTTTAATCAGGAGCTCATTGTCGTCGGACAGCCTGTATTCGACGCCGGGAACAGCTTTGCCGATAGATCCTATGCGGCGGTTTTCATGGTCGCTGACGATTATGCACATCGCCTCTGTTTGACCAAATCCTTCAAGTAAAATTAGCCCCAGGTCTTCAAACCATTGAATCAATGCTGGCGGCGTTGGTGCAGCGGCGGTGAGGCAATATTGAACCTGGTCGAGCCCGAGATTGGCAACAATAATTTTTCCAACAGAGCTATCCTTTGCCTGCATATCTGAGAGGGCCTGCTGCGAGCCAAACTTGGCGACAATAGCCTGTTGAAATTGCTCCCAAACACGGGGTGGCCCGAAGAAAAAGCTCGGTCTGGTTGCCTGTAGGTCCGGGAGTAGCGTGGTGAGGCTCTCATTAAAGTTGATAATCCCCCCGTGTATCATCGAGGTAAACTCCACCAGCTGCCGCTCAGCGATGTGGGATAGGGGTAAGTAAGATAGAAACTGCGGCCGCTCGCCAATAGTAATAAAATCCTCGCAGCGCTTCATCGGAACTAGATTGGTGGCGTGGGTTTGCATAACGCCTTTAGGCACGCCTGTTGTTCCTGAGGTAAACACTAGCGAAACGAGGTCATCTTCTTTGCATTCGTATTCGGGTTTCTGCGCCCGCCCTTCGACGAGTAACTCTTCCCATGTATTGTGTGCTTCTTCGATGTTTACATTGGGAAGCGTGATGACACTCACATGTTCAGGCAACACATGACGAACACTATCCCAATTGTCGGATTCGCCCAATATAACAGCCGACACATCGGCAAAGTCGAATATATATTCCGCGGTTGATGGCGGTAGCGTGGTGAACATACTGACGGTGACATTACCTGAGGTAATAATTGCATTATCCGCCAACACCCAATGCGCCCTATTTCGGGACAAAACAACAATGTTTTTTTGATGACCAAAGCGTTTTTCCAAGGCGAATGCGGCGGCATTGATTTCGCTTTCGGCCTGAGACCAGGTCCAACTGGAGGCCTCTTTGCTGTCTTTGAGATCGCGCAGCCATATATCGTCAGGTGATTGCTGTGCCCAGTGCTTTAAACATGCGGGGATAGTGTTCAGGTTCATTCCGGTAGCCCTTCTTATTTTATTTTTGTTTATTATAATCAGAAGCGGATAAAATTCCAGACGCGGATTTCAGTCGCCAGTGCGATACCGCGTAATTATGCAGTTAAATACATGGCCTCGTAAACTCCATTCGACGTTTTATACGCCGAGTAATTTTCTAGGACTGTTGTTGAGCTTGTCTTGAACTAAAACAATTTCTTCATCGGCTATTTTGTCTATATCCATGCCCTTCGGTACGTACTGGCGTAATAATCAGGAATATTTTATTTAAAGCGGCTATTCCTCGAAGGTGCAGTTTCTGATTCAGACCGCGGCCTTTCTCTGAATCCGTGCAACGGTACTGGCAGTTGCGGTTAATTGACCCTTTTCATTGTACAACCTTCCCTCAAGAAATCCCGTTTTATAACCGTTTTTAAGAATTATACCCTCGGCTCTAAGCCAACCTGCTCGCGAGACTTCCAGATAGCTGGTGTTAATTTCCAATGAAGACAAGCCAACTGCATCTGGATTGGTGGCGAAAATCGCATGACTCATTGCTATATCTAACATGGCCGTTACGAACCCGCCCTGTACTACATCCCCTGAATGACAAAACTCTTTGCTAACATTAAATTCAAAACAGACCAGACCTCGACTCTCATCGAAATCAACCATTTCCCCTCCTAACATTCCGACAAAATGTGGGGCTCTTTTATTGAGAAGCTTAATAATTTCAGCTTTATTTTTTGACATAATACTTGTCTATCATTGAAAGGGATTCAGAACGGTATATTAAGGTAGACTGAAGTGCAACAAGTAGACTATGCCTTTGATAAGCTTAGGCTCGTAGAAAATTTCAAACTATTAATCTGTATAAGTATGTTGTTGACTACCGGCATCACTGTATGGTTTGGCCCAATCATAGAATCACCTTGAAGCACTTTGAGGCGCCTACACGCTCTCAGCTTCCGTCTCTATAATCGCATGCCCCCACTCGACCGTAAGTTCACCATTGCGCCGATGATGGACTGGAGCGACTGAATAAAAAATATTTAACAATCAGAGGTTTTTTAGAGGCAACATTTCTCTGGGGATAGATTGGGGACACTAGGCAAAGGAATTGCACGGGCTTTTGATCACATTGTGAGTCTAAAACGCGGCATCCTCGCCTGAGTAGCTATCAAGTCTTTAGAGAACTAAGGTCTTGCCAATCTGATATTTAAAGGTAGCTATTATTCTTCCAGTAGCGCAATGATATTTTGCGCGACCTTCTTTGCCGACGCGGGGTTTTGCCCGGTAATCAAACGATCTTCTACGACTACGTTTTCTTCCCAAGCTTTGCCATATACATGGAGCGCACCTCGTTCAATTAACTTGTCTTGTAATAGAAAAGGTACGACTTCAGTAGTCCCCAGTGAGGCTTCCTCTTCATTTGTAAAAGCCGATACACGCTTGTTTGCGATCAATAATGTTCCATCTGACAACTTGATATTTATAAGAGCTGCATTGCCATGGCACACCGCGGAAACGATGCCCTTGTTTTCATAAATGACAGAAGAAATACGATCAATGTCTTTATTGTCGGGGAAGTCCCACATAGGACCAGAGCCGCCAGCGAACATGATAACTTGATAATCGTTAGGGTTTACTTCCGCTAAGGGAATGCTTTGAATTACCTTAGCCATAAGTTCAGCGTCACCTAAAAAAACCTGGTGGTACTCGTCTTCCTCTTCGAATGCTTTGTTGTCTACAGGGGCCAACCCACCTTCTATACTGGCGACATCGACGGAATAGCCCGCCTTAGTAAATTCGTAGTAGGGGTGGGTTAACTCGGGCAACCAAAACCCTGTTTTTCTTCCTGTATCTCCCAGTTCGGTATGACTAGTAAGAACAATGAGTATCTTCTCAGGTTTGTTAACCAGGCCTTCAGCGTAGCTGATTGCTGGGGTGAACAGGCATAGAATTAACGATGTGACTATTAAGAGTTTTTTCATAATGATTCCCTTGCTGTTGAATCGGTTTAAAGATGTCAGTGACTAGATGCCCAAGCCTTATGAGCATTGCTCACAGGCCTGCTGTTACGCTGCGTTCACTTTAATTTATTTCCATATGATTGATAATCCACTAATATAGAAAGTAACTGTTGAGAATAAGTGGACAATTGAAGGTGAAAATGGAGGGTTTCAGTGCAATCCCTATATTTGTGGCCGTAGTCGAGTGCGGCGGTTTTTCAGCTGCCGCTCGAAAGCTTGGAGTCTCGAAATCTGCTGTAAGCAAGCGCATCAACCAGCTAGAGCATACTCTCGGGGTTCGTTTGCTGCACCGAACTACTCGCAGGCTAAGTCTTACGGAAGCCGGCGAGCGGTATTTTGAGTATGCAGCTCAAGCTTTAATCGCGGCCGGCCAAGCGGAAGACGCCGTGACAGAGTTACAGGGCGAACCACAAGGAAACCTAAGAATTAGCAGCCCAATGTCATTCGGACGACTGCATGTTGCACCAATGATTCCGCGATTCTTAGAACGCTACCCGAAGCTACAGGTTGAGCTGCTCATGGACGACCGACCAATTAATCTCGTGGCAGCAGGGTTTGACGTGGCTATCCGATCTGGGTCTGGAAATTTGCCTACCTCAGCACTGATTGCTCGAAAACTCGCACCGTTGCGTAACGTTTTATGCGCGTCACCCGACTACATCGAACGCCACGGTCTACCGAGCACGCCTGCTGAACTAAGCGAGCACAACTGCATTCTGTTTAGCCTTTCAAGCGACGCAAGCGAGTGGACGTTCGTCAATAACGAAGAACTGGAAACTGTTTCTGTCTCTGGTAATTATAGGGTCAATAACAGTGAAGCCTTGCTTGAGGCGTTAAGAGGAGGCCTTGGCATTGGTCGATTACCAACATTTATTGCAGGCCCAGATTTGAAAAGCGGACGGCTGCAAAAACTCTTTGAATCTCATCATATCCCCGACCATACCTTCTACGCCGTCTTTCCTGAGCGGGAATACCTGCCTGCGAAAGTACGGGCATTCTTGGATTTCGCGGTCGAGTACTTCGGAGAGGACCCCCCTTATTGGGATGCCTAATCAAATGAAATTGAAAACTCAGAATTTTGCCAAATCCACTCTTGAGTGTCTCTATTAATAGTCTTTCAGTCTGGCTCTATCTTCATACTGTGTCAGTTATTCTGACGACACCATCACCACAGAGACCAGCCGTCAATATTTCCGCCAGATTAACCAAGATGTTATGCTTAGCGCTTTGGAACCACACGAGCTAGATCAATGCCCCCAACTTCTACCACACACACAGAGCCCAACTATCCAGACAGGCACCTCGCGCCCCCCCCCTCAACCGTAAGTTCACCATTGCGCCGATGATGGACTGGAGCGACTGAATACAAAACATCTAACAATCAAAGGTTTTGTAGGGATAACATTTCTCTGGGGATAGATTGGGAACACTAGGGAAAGGAATTCTGACGTGCTTTTGATCACAATGTGAATCTATAATGCGACGTTTTTGACTGAGATTTCTGGACGCCCATCATTATTAAAATTGACACAAGCAGCTGGTATTAACCTGTTACCAAATTGTCTTAACATGCTTATATGCCAATATTTTTTCATCAGCCGTGATCAATGGAAAAGATGTGTGTCTGGCTAATGCGACAATCATGCGGTCAGCCGGATCTTTGTGAAATTCTCCAGGAAGACAGGTTGACTTAACGCCCACCGAATTATCAACAGGCACAAACTCTACAGCAGGAATCTTCTCGACTTCAGCTAACCATGAATCGACATCCATGTTTAATGTTAAACGCCCTCGGTTGACCAACATGCCAATTTCCCATGCAGAAATTGAAGAGATCAGAATGCTCCGATCCTGTGCCTGATGTTTAGCAATCGCCCTTTTTGCTTTTTGAGAGAGCTTGCCATCACCCGACATCCACCAAAGCAGCACATGTGTATCTAGAACAATCAATTTGCAGATTCCCAGTCGTCGTCAGAAATCGGCTCCAAGGGATCTAAAAATTCTACCACGCTGCCCTTAAGGCGTTCGATAGGGTCGATATCATTAGAAATATAGGCTTTGAGTTCCAGCACGGGTTTTCCATGATCGGTGATTACAAGAGACTCCCCGCCCTGCTCAATAGCACGCATAATCTCTAGCGCTTTTGGCTTAAATTGGGATTTCGACAGATGCTGCATGTAAGCTCCTAGCTAATTTCGAATGTTTCTAGCGGTAAATCATAACAGCGATTATGACCACGAGCAATGGTCATATATTACGCATATCCAGAAGCGCTGAATTCGCACCGCGTAGGATCAAGTATTGAGAATTATCAGTAGCTATGCAGCCCGACTCCAATTTCATTCTGTGACGGTAATTTTGACACAACCATCACCACTGAGACAAACCCTCGTTATTTCCGCCAAATCAGCCAAGATGATATGCTTGGCGCTTTGTAACTATACGAATCAGATCAATGCCCCCAGCTTCTACTACAG